>JAAUYB010157320.1_pt1 | contig 46481 bp, 26 predicted proteins | sample 7278071 | NCBI WGS metagenome assembly JAAUYB01 (sample SAMN14350121, study PRJNA611818) | marine sediment metagenome | isolation source: surface marine sediment (1.8m) | place: French Polynesia: Moorea | collected 2018-08
CTTCAACGCCTGCAAGGCTAAGCGATTCAAAAACCCGGGCCGGCCGGCTGTTAAAAACTGTACCTGGCGCCCGCGTAGGTGTTGCTTGCGTCCTCGAACTGGCCGAAGAAGGTGTGGGGTTCGTCGCCCCAGAAGATGTTGCCGCCTGCCGTGATCAGCCAGTTGTCCGTTAATTTGTACCTGATCGAGGGGCGCATGTAGCCGTCCTTGTCCGTGCGGCCGAAGAAGGTGAACAGGGACAGGGTCAGGTTCTGGCTCATGGCCGTTTTGGTCAGGCGCAGGGTGATCAGGTCGCGGTTTTCATCGCGGGCCGGCATGCCTTCCGGTAGTGTTGACAGATAGTCGTTATATTGATTCAGGCGTTCCAGGTAATACTGAACCGTGGCGGTCAATTCTTTGGCGATTTCTCTTTCGTAGCCGATCAGCAGGCGGGTCTCGTCGTTGGGGACCAATGGGTTGTCGCCGTTTCCGTCATCGCGGCTTGAGTAGTAGCCCGCCTCGGCGTGCAGGAGGCCTTTTCCCAACGGTCCGCGCAGGCTTGCGCCGTAGCTTCTCAAGGCCGGGAAGGTTGCCCGACCCGTGGCGCCGTCGAAGCCCGCCGGACTCTTCCAGAAACCGTCGTGGACGTAGGCGGCGGTTTCGTAACCCGCGATATTCTTGCTCAGGCGCAGGCTGATTTCATCGCCGTCGGGGTGGATGGGATCGATGACCGCGTCCCGGCCCGAACTGCCGCCCGTCAGCGGGTTCCAGTAACTGAAACGCTCGCCGCTGATATGCCGGTCAGAATCGAAGCGCGGGGTGTAGGCGATATCGATATTGGCGAAGGCCGGGAACAGGCTGATAAAAACCGCGTCCGACGGCGCCTTCAGGTATTCCTCGTCGCGCCCCGAGAAGAAGGACTGCCAGTCCTTGGGGAACAGGTCGTTGATGAACAGCAGATCGCCCGTGCCCCAGGTCAGGATTTGTCGGCCCGCTTTCACATCGGCCCAGGGTGCGGGCGAGAACAGCATATTGGCCTCGCGCAGGTCCAGGTAACCCGTACCCCGGTCAAGGTCCAGGTCGTCCTGATCGACCACGTCATCCGCCAAAAGATCGGCGCGGACCTGCCATTCGATGTGCTTGCCCAGGCGGTTCCAATCCAGTTGCAGGCGAGCCTCGGTCAGCGGACTGTCCTTCTGTTGCGGATCATCCTGGTTGCGGATGCCGGCGCGCATGTCCAGGAAGCCGTGGAGCGGTTCCCCGCCCCACGACATCGTTACGGCCGATAACCAGGTGATTGAGATGAGTATCGCGGCTTTGGTAAACATGACGGTTGCTCCGGATTCCCGCTTAGCGGATCTCCCTGGGCGGACGGCGAAGGAAGCGTTCGGTGAAGATGCGTTCGTTGTAGCCGTTGTCGTAGCTGACGTTGGTGAACCGGTTGATGGTATAGCCGCCCGTTACCAGGTCGCTGACCTTGGATTCGACCACCGTGGGGTGATCGTCGATTTGCTCTACCTTGAGGGCCTCTACCCGGCGGTAGAGCTTGCCTTGCTTGTCGTAGTACTCGGCCTTGCGGGGCAGGTGGGTTGTCTTGTCGATCCACAGTTCGTAATAGCTGAACTCTACCGAACCGGCATCCTTGGGCGTGCTTTTCAGGTGGTATTGGGTATCGGTTTCTTTGATAAGCACGTGGTGGTCTTCCTCGGTACCGCGGCCCGAAACGTCCTCGTAGACGAAGTCGGAACCCACGAAGCTGGTGCGTTTATCGCCGGGCGCAATGCGCTTGACCAGGTTCATGGCAGGCAGCCACAGCCAGCGGTCATCGTCGCGGTTCGCGTTCTTCCAGACCAGGTAGGCCATTTTGCGCACGTCGGCGGGTTCCTTGAAGTAGACGTAGAATTTCTGGTCGGCGCCCCTGGTGTTCAGGCGCAGGATGGTGAAAGCGCGTTCGCGGGCGCCGCCCTTGCCGTCGTGAATGGTCATGGTGACATCGGCGCGACCGTCCTTGCCGGCGTAGTAGGAGGCCCGGTTGGCTTTTTCCACAATCTCTTGAACGTCGATGCCGTTATCGGCGGCGGCCCAGGCGGGCAGGAACATCAGGAAAAGCGTGATCAGTTCAGTCATGGCGGTCCTCCTTATACTTCACCGGCAAAGATTTTCTTGCGCAGCACGGTGGCCAGCGCGGCGAGAATGAACAGGGTCGCCATCCAACTGACGGCCATGATGGTGGCCAGGAAGAATCCGACGGTCTTGTAGGGGACCAACGGGGCCGCCAACAGGGGCGTGAAACCGATGGAAATGGTAATGGCGTTGCGGCTGATGGCCACCGCGGGTTCCTTGAACATCTGGGTGATTGCTTCCTTCCAGGAGCCGTGCTTTTTCTGTAATTCGCGCGACCGTTGCAGGAAGTGGATGGCGAAGTCAACACTCAGGCCCAGGGTAAGGGCGGAGAGCACGGCCACGGGCATGTCGTATTCCTTACCCACCAGGCCGATGAGCCCGTAGATAAAGGAAATGGTTACCGAAAGCGGGATCATGGCCATGATGCCGAAGACGGGCGAGCGGAACAGGATGATCATCATGACCAGCACGAAGAGGAAACTGGAGCCAAGCGCGCTGAGCATGCCCTTGACCATCTTCTCCTGCCAGACCACGTTGATATAGGTCAGACCGGCCCAGCCCGTCTTGACGGCGGCGGGCGGCGGGTTGTTCTTCATGTAGTCGTCGACGGAGGCAACCACGGCTTCCATGTCGCGGTTGTCGCCGCTCTTCAGTTGTATCCACAGGTTGGCTTCCCGGTAATCCCTGGTGACCAGGTGGAACAGGGAGTCTTTCTTCTTCATGCCTTCCAGTTGGGTAAACACCTGGCCGGTTGCGGCGACAGTGTCGGGCACGCTGAAGTGCTTTTGGTTATCGGCCTCGGGAAGATCCTGGTATTGGAGTTCGTAGGACGCTTTCTTGAGGGCGTCCACGGCGGACGAGGTTTTGCCCACCACCGGATCGGCGGCCAGAGCCTTTTGCAGGTCTTCCACCCAGCGCAGCATGGCGGGCTGTTTGAACAGCGGGGCGCTGAAGTCCGCGGCCCATTCCAACACCTGGTCGGCGGGCCCGGCGGATGCGGCCTCACTGATTTCCAGCGCCCGGTTCAACAATTCCTCGCCCGTCAGTTGAGTATCCCCCAACAGTTGCACCAGTTCATCGACCCTGGCTTTGGGGGCGGCGGCCAGGCGTTGTTGAAGATTGGCTCGAGTCAGTCCGGCGGGGTCCAGGTAGTTGACTTCGTCGGCCAACCGGGCCCACTCTTCGCCCGTGCCCTGGTCTTCCAGGCGTCGGGCGATGAGGGTGAACAGTTTATCGCCGGCGGCGCCGCCTTCGCTTTCCTCGGCGTTGAGCGCGGCCAGAACGGCTTCGCGGATATCGGCCGTGACATCGTCGGCTTCCACGCGGGAGCGCAGCCATTGGGAGGCGGATTCGGCCTGGCCGCTATCATCGGGTGAAAAGGTGAGGTAGGCCGTGTAGGTGCCGCCGAAGTGTTCGTTGAGCACCTTGTCGGCGACGCGAACGGGGTGATCGGGCGTGAACCATTTGACGGGGTTGTCGTTGACGCGGATCAGGCTGATGCCGTAAGCGGCGACCACAAGCACCACCATGGTCACGGCCAGGATGGCTTTGGCGTGCCGATAACTGAAACTGCCCAGACCTTCCAGGAAACGTTGCAGGCGGCCGCCCTGCTGTGCCGCGGCTTCCTTCTTCGCCAACCCGGTCAATGCGCTCGAAGGTACGAACAGCATCAGGTAGGCGGGGATGAAGACCATGGTCAACAGCCAGGCCATGCCGACGCCGAAGGCAACGTGCAGGCCGAAGACGCGGACGGGCGGAATGGGCGTGGCGGCCAGGGATGCGAAACCCACCATGGTGGTGAGCGTGGTGTAGAGCATGGGCGAGAACAAGTGACCGACCACGTGGCGAACGGTAGCGGCTTTGTCCTTGAAGCGCGGGTAGGTGTCGTAGAACTCGCTGAGTATGTGGACCGCATCCGCCACCGCGATGGGCATGAGGAAGATGGCGATCATGGAACTCATAATGTGCACGTCGAAGCCCAGGCCGATGAGCAGGCCCATGGTGGTAATGACACTGACCAGCGCCACCAGCATGGGCGCCACAATCAGGCTGATGCGGCGGAAGAAAAACAGCAGTAGCAGGAAGATGGCAACGCCGGCCATGGGCGCGGAAGTGGCCATTTGCACCAGCATTTCTACACCGAAGGTGTCCTCGGCCACGGGCAGACCGGTGATATAGACCTCGTCGTCGCCTTCCCAATCGGCGGTCAGGGTGCGCACCAGTTCGGCCACATTGTAACTGTAGGTCTTGTCCTGAATGGGCAGGTAGAGGCAGATGGCCTTCTGGTCCTCGGCAACCAGGGTTCCGGCGTAGAGCGGATTGCTCATGGCGTCGTCGCGAATCTCGAGCGCTTCTTCGCGTGTGGTCGGTTTCTCTTCCATCAGGTAGGCAATCCGCAGGGAACCCAATTCGGCCTGCTTGATATTGTCGACCACGCTGGGGCTGATGATTTCGCGGGCGATGATCGCGGAGCCGCCCTCCTCGTCGAACAAGCGATTGGGATTGTGGCGGAAGGCGAAGTTCAGGACCTGTTTCCAAGTGCTGTCGGGACTCAAGTCCAGCACTTGTTTGCTGCCGGCCAGGGTGACGGCAGGCTTGCCGTCCTCGGTGCGTTGCAGGGTCAGTAGTTGCTCGGTCAGATCACCGATGCGCCCCAGCGTTTCGGTATTGAAGATGCCGTCCGCGTGGCTTTCATTGACGATGCCCACGATGACGAAGTCGTACAGACTGTACTTCTCTTTTACCTGATGGTGGAAGACCCGTACCGGTTCGTCCTCGGAGAGCATGTTCTCGGGATCGTTATCGAAATTTACCTTCGGCATTTGTAGACCCAGGCCCGCGGTCAACAAAACGGTCAATATCAAAACCACCCAGGGTCGTTGAATGCCGAAATTAGTGAGCACCAGTTTCATGTGCAACCTCCAAGGGGCACACGCGGTGCCGCTTATTCTTTGCCCCACATAAAGGCAAACCTCGTGCCATGGTGCGATGATTCGATGAAATGCGGTGAAGCTAACAAGTTACGTATGCCGAGCCCATAGTTCTAAGGCGTTGTGCGGTTTCATTATAGCAAAACGAAACCCGGCTTTGTTTCAGATGAAACGCATCTGAAACAAAAAGACGGGTGAAACGGGAGCGCATGAAGTAATCAATCGAAAGCAGCGACGCAAGCCTTTGTAATCAATAGGCTTTATCAAGATTAGTCAATTAGGCACGGGCTTTGCTCTTACGGTGGCGAGGCCTTACACGGCCCAATCATCGAGGAGGTTTCACTATGACAGTCAATCGAGGTTTACGTTTCCTGGCCGGGTTCATGGTTCTGTTAAGTCTGACCCTGGCCATCACCGTCCACCAGGGTTTCCTCTGGCTGACCGTGTTCGTGGGCGCCAATCTGTTACAGAGTTCCATGACTAACTGGTGCCCCGCCATGGCCGTCTTGCGCAAACTGGGCTTCGCCGACGCCTGAGGTAAGCCGTGGAGTAGATAAGCTGCAAAGGCAGGACCCGAGGCCACATGCCGGGTCCGCCTCGGCCGCCCGCGCATGCCGGTCTACCGAAGCTACGGCCTGGAATGTTGACCCCCCTGGTTTTTTCAACCCGTTCGGTCGATTTCAGCCTGTGAAAAATCTTTCGCCCGGCGAAAATTCCCCCACACTCTCGTGGAATCACGCACAAGCTGCGGCTGAGTCCCCAACCACAATGTCCAAACTTTGTTAAGTCTCCCAGGCTTAAATCATTTATTTATAGCTTTTAGCGTGAGACTCCGCTCATGGCTCACCAAGCCGGCCTCCCATTTGCTTTTCACCCGTGCAATGGGGATCTTATGGAGGCCAGGCCATGAAAACCTGTTTCGATTTCGATATCGTTCAAAAGTACGACCGACCGGGGCCGCGGTATACGTCCTATCCAACGGCAAACCTCTTTCGGGAGGACATCGGCGCCGAGGATTTAGCGCGGACCCTGCGTGAGGAACCGCGCATCGGCGAACCGTTGTCGCTCTATGTGCACGCCCCCTTCTGCAAGAGTCTTTGCTGGTACTGCGGTTGCAATATGAAGGTGAGCCACAACCGCAAGTTGATGGACGCCCACTTCGACTTGATCCTGGACGAAATCGATATGGTCCGTCCCCTGGTCCACCCCTCCCGCAAGGCTGCCCAGGTTCACCTGGGAGGCGGCACCCCCAATTACCTGCGTCCCGAGCAGTTGGTGACCGTGGTGGAAAGGCTGCGCGAACGCTTCGGCTTTCACGACGATGCCGAGATTTCCATCGAGATCGATCCCCGCCTGCTGAGTTCCGCCCATTTAGACGCCATTGCCCGCGCCGGGTTCAACCGGGTGTCCATCGGCGTCCAGGATTTCGAGCCCGCGGTCCAAAAAGCCATTCACCGCGAGAACAGCTACAAAATGGTCCGGCGATGCGTCAACGATCTGCGCGCCGCCGGCATCCAGTCCGTCAATATGGACCTGATCTACGGCCTCCCGCTGCAAACCCTGAACAGCTTCAATCGCACTCTCGACCAGGTGCTGTCCCTTGACCCGGAACGCATCGCACTGTTCAACTTCGCCTACCTACCCGCGCTCAAGCCCCAAATGAAGCTGATCAAACCCGAGGACCTGCCCACGCCGAGGCAAAAAATGGAACTGCTGACTACCGCGGTGGATCGGCTGGAAGAAAGCGGCATGATCTTCATCGGCATCGATCATTTCGCCCACCCTAAAGATCCACTATCCCAAGCCTGGCGCGATCAGACTCTGCACCGCAACTTCCAGGGTTACACCACGCATGCCGGTTTGGAGATGCTGGGCTTCGGCATGTCCGCCATCAGCATGATGGACGGCATCTACGTGCAGAACCACTCCAAAATAACCGATTGGGAGAAATCGGTTCGCCAGGGCCATATGCCCACCGCACGCGGCTATGTGCTGTCCCAGGACGACAAGCTGCGACGCGGCATCATCAATCGCCTGATGTGCCGCTACACCATCGACATCCCGCTGATCGAATCGGAAGTCGGCGAAGATTTCGATACGGCCTTTCCCGGCGTCACGGGCGCCCTGACCGCCATGCAGGCAGACGGTCTGATCCAGAAGGAAGGGGCCGTCTGGCGCGCCACGCGGCCTGGCCGGTTCCTGCTACGCAACATCGCCATGCTGTTCGACCATCACCTGGCCCGTCCCCAGGGTCGCCAAGCCAACTTCTCCAGAACGGTTTGAACCCGCCGGGTGGAAGCGCCCGGTTCAACCGCCCCTGGCCGCGATTTTGGCTTCGATCCAGGTCGGATGATCCAAACGCAACAGCTTTTGCATCTTGCGGGCGAAGTGCTCCTCCTCGGCATCCACCCGGCCGTCCGCGAAAATGATCTGCCAGATCTCGGTCATCATCTGCATGCGTTCGGGGGCGCTCATGGCGTTGGCCAGTTCGCGGGTGAAAGAGTAGATATCGGGCACGGCTTCGCGCCGGGAGCGGGCCAATGCCAACAGCTCGTGGATCTCCTGGTCAGAGAGTTCGTAACGCTCTCCCAGCAGACGCTCGATAGCGGCGCGTTCCTCGGGTGCGAACTCGCTGTCGTAGGTGGCCGTCTCCAAAAGCAGGATGACACGGATCACCATGGGGTCGCCTTGCGTCGCCTTCTCGGGTTCCGGGGTTTCGGGCGTAAAAAAATTCTTGATCGCATCAAAAAGAGCCATGATCTTCCCACCTGTCTTCGTCACGCCCATCATACCACTGATTTCAGTGAGGGTCATCTTGCGACCGGGTGAGATAAAAGTAGAAGTCGGCCGACGTGTCGGGTGTAGTTAAAAGTGAGTTGTGTTGAGCGCAACATCCTCACTTTTAACTACGCCCTTAACGGTGATTGCATTTGACGGCATCCACCTAAACCCGTTATGCTTGTTGTCAAGCCGCATTATATGATATGGCTCTGCTTAAAAGAGCGGGTTACATGGCTGACGACTTCGTCCAAACAGCACCCGGAGGGATGAAAGGGGATGGATTCGATCCCTTTGTTCTTCAATTTGATCCAGGCTTGTTATGAAGGCACGAGAAAGTTCTCTCGTGGAAATGCCGCCGTGGAAAATTACTACGGGCGCCTTCTGGCAACTTATAAAGAGTTCCTGGACTTTGAAGGCAAGATGCAAATCGACGTGGGCGCCGGGTTTATCAAGATCAACCACAACGATGTGGCGCCGGAGGTCGTGCGTCAACCCGCCGTGGGTTGGTTCGTCACCCAATGCCTGGACCGGGGCATCGAGCAAATCGTGCTGAATGCCGGGATGAACGGCCAGGACGTTCGCGGCCTGGTGGGCTTGTTCCTTTGGGACGCCGGTTATTTTACCGGCGACACGGTCGCCGAAAAGTTCTTGAAGGAAATGGGCATCACCCGCGTGGAGATAAGCCAGGCACCGGGTTTCACATCGGAACCCATGGAGAGCGGACCCCCGGAGCCGGTAACCGCGCAATTTAAGGAGCAGGCCGGGGAGCAAGCGCTCCAAGATCCCCTGCTGGAGATCGGCCCGGCACACCGCGATCACCTGTTGGAGATCGGCCCGGTACATCACAACCGGGAAAGCGAACCCAATCCGGCTCCCGCGGTCCAAACGGCGCCGCCTCAACCGGTCTCCATGCCCTTGGTGCAACCCGATCCGGCACCGGCGACCATCGATCATTCGTCCCGGGCGCCCGACCTGCCTTCCGGCCCGCGAACCTTTACCCTGGATGAGCCCCAACCGAAGCGGGCCGGGCTGTTCATTACCGAGGAAGATTACCGCGCCCTTTACGCGGGCATTGCCCAGGCGGTCCACGATCAGGATTTGAATCGGGTGGGCGAAACCCTGACCATGATCCGCACGGACCTGGCCTCGCCGTCACGGGAAGATCGGGAAATTGCCTTTTCCTCGTATCACGTGGTGGTTCGGGTGCTGATCGACGAAGGCCGGAATCGGCAGTTGTTCATGTTGCTGAAGACACTCGGCACCGACCTGGCCAGATGTACCGAAGCCGATCTCTACGCTCTGCACCTGGATACCCTGGTCCTGATCATCCGTTATTTCGACAAAAAATCGATGACCGAGTATTACCTGTACGGCGTGGACATCATCTGTACGCAAACCCTGCGACAAAAGGGCCAGATCCGCAACCTTCTGGAAGAGCAAAGCGTTGCCCTGTTGACCATGAGCCGCCTGGCCGACTTGTTGACCGAGAAAAACCAGGAATTACAGACCATGGTCAGGGCGCTGTTGGGCAAGCGCGGCGCCGGCTTGTTGAAGCCCTTGCTGTACGCCTTGTTCAACAGCGGCGACCGGAACATGCGCAAGCGGTTGTTGGAAGTGCTGCACATGCAGGGACCGGTCATCTACCCGGAGTTACTGGTCGAATTGCAGGACGCCATCACCCACAATCAACCCTGGTACGTGAAGCGCAACCTGCTGACGCTGCTGTCCATCAAACCGCCCAAGGACCTGGTGCCCATGCTGGACGAACTGCTGAAGGAGGAGGAACATCCCAAGATGCGCGACCTGGTGTGTCGGTGCCTGTACCAGATCCCCCATGAACGCGCCTACAGCATGGGGAAACGCATCTTGCGCAAGGCCGACGCCAGGCAGCAGGTCAAGCTATTGGGCTATCTGCATGTGAGTCGCGACCCGGAATACTTCTCTACCGTTTGCCGGGTATTCGAAAACAGCGAGGTCGAACGGGTCCGCCAGGACGCTTTGAATGTCATGGGTCGCATGGCCACGGAAGAAGCGGTGGACTACCTGGAGAAAGTGGTGGCCAATTACTCGCGCTCCAAGGGAAAGGGCGAACCGTCGTCCGTCAGAATGGGCGCGGTGCGCGCCATGATCGCCAGCAAGCAACCCAAGGCGATGCGCCACCTGCTCAAACACCGCAAGGACCCGGACAAAGCGGTGCGCGCCCTCATCCAAAAGGCGCTGGACGCCACGGCTTGAACTCAATCCCCCTGGGCGCGCACGCGTGCATGCAAGCCAAGAATCGCCCTCCGGGCGAGGCGAGGCGGAAACCCTGGGCGCGCACGCATCCTGCGTGCTCTTCCTTGGGATGAGTATAATCTATGATTTTAAAAATGAGTAACTTACAAGTCCCTAAACACAATGCATAGACTCACGAGTTGCATACACAAGGATACAAGATAAGCCCAAGGATACAACCCGCCTCGCCTCGCCCGGAGGGCGATTCTCGGCTTGCATGCACGCAGGATGCGTGCGGTCCCAGGGTTTCACCCTCCCCAAGGAAGAGCACGCAAGATGGATGGTTTTTTGCGTGGTATAATCTCCTCTAAATCATCATTCCAGGTGGGCCTATGAGCAATAAAGTACTTGAACGAATCAATCATGCTTTAGAGTCTGGAACGGAGTATTTGGATCTATCGGCTCTGGGCCTGACTAAAGTGCCCCCGGAGATCGGCAAGCTCACCAAGCTCATCCAGCTCAGGCTCGAAGGCAACCAGTTGACCACCTTGCCCCCGGAGATCGGCAAGCTCACCAACCTCACCGTGCTTGACCTCCAAGAGAACCACCTGCCCACCCTGCCCCCGGAGATCGGCAAGCTCACCAAGCTCACCAAGCTTAATCTCATTCGCAACCAGCTAACCACCTTGCCCCCGGAGATCGGCAAGCTCACCAAGCTCACTGAGCTTAGCCTCCGTCACAACCAGCTGACCACCCTGCCCCCGGAGATCACCAAGCTCGCCAACCTCTCCGAGCTTTGGCTCGAAGGCAACCAGCTGACCACCCTGGTGGAGATTGGCAAGCTCACCAACCTCTCCGTGTTTGACCTCGCAACGAGCCAGCTGACCACCCTGCCCGCGGAGATCACCAAGCTCACCAAACTCACCGAGCTTTGGCTCGAAGGCAACCAGCTGACCAACTTGCCCCCGGAGATTGGCAAGCTCACCAACCTCTCCGAGTTTTACCTTCAAAACAACCAGCTGACCACCCTGCCCGCGGAGATCACCAAGCTCACCAAACTCACCGAGCTTTACCTCGAAGGCAACCAGCTGACCTCCCTGCCCCCGGAGATCGCCAAGCTCACCAACCTCACCGAGCTTTACCTCCAAGGCAACCAGCTGACCACCCTGCCCCCGGAGTTCGGCAAGCTCACCAAGCTCACCAACCTTGACCTTGATGGCAACCCTCTCAATCCTGAACTGGCTTCAGTATGTAAAGACGGTCTTGACGCCCTAAAAACCTACCTCCGCACGCAACTCGAGTCGCAAATTATCCTCAACGAGGCCAAGCTGATCTTGGTCGGCGAAGGGGAGGTGGGCAAAACCTGTTTATTAGATGCCCTACGGGGCGACCCCTGGCAAAAGCACGCAACGACCCATGGTATCCAAATTAAACCAGTCAAGGTCATCGATCCCGAAAGCAACGGGGATATTACCCTGAACGGTTGGGATTTTGGCGGCCAACGCGTCTACCGCCCAACGCACCAACTGTTCTTCAGCGCACCGGCTGTTTACCTGGTGGTTTGGAAACCACGCGAGGGTCCCCAACAGGGCCTGGTTAAGGAATGGGTCAAGCTCATTATCCACCGGGAGCCGGACGCCAAAATCCTGATTGTTTCCACACACGGCGGGCCTCAGCAACGGCAACCCGATATCGATCGCCAGGAATTTTTGGATCTTTTCGGCGAGAAGACTATCCTTGGGTTTTTCCGCGTAGAGAATCGACCGGATAAAGACGGAAAGCGGCACGGTATTGACGAACTGAAAACAGCCGTTGCCAAAGCGGCTGTCGCACTACCGGAGATGGGCCGCTCTGTACCGAAGCGTTGGCAGGAAGTTCGCGAAGCTTTGAAAAATAGCGGAGAAGCCTACCTTCCCCTGGCTCGCTTGTTGGAACTCTGCCACGAACACGAAATGGAAGTGAAAGAAGCACGTTTGTTTGTTTCCATCTCACACCGGCTCGGCCACCTGATTCACTACGAACATGATCCGGTCCTGCGTGACATGGTGGTCCTGAAGCCCGATTGGCTGGCCACCGCCATCAGTTTTGTGCTGGATGACGAGGTGACCCGTGAAAGGCACGGCCTGGTGCGCTTTTCTCGACTGAGCCAATTGTGGGATGATCCCGATCGGGAACCGGAATCTCGCTATCCACAAGAGCTTCACCCTATTTTTATGCGCCTGATGGAGCGCTTCGACCTCTCCTACCGGGTTCAGGATGCGTACATGAAAGAAGAAGCGAGTCCAGCCTGCCTGATCGGCCAATTGGTCCCCGATACGCGGCCGGTAAAACAATTAGCCGGGGAGTGGCCTTCAGAGATCAGCCCCGGGTACGCCCAACAGAAGCAGATCTGTCAGATCGTCGATAGCAAAGGTCAGTCCGAAACGGCAGAGGGCCTGTTTTACCAGTTAATCGTACGCCTGCACAAATTCTCCCTGGGTCGTCTCAACTACAAGGACAGCGTTCACTGGCAACGCGGCCTGGTACTGGACAACGACTACAATGGACGGGCTCTCCTGCTTCATATCGGAAAAGACATACACATTACGGTTCGGGCGCCCTACCCGGATCGCTTGTTGACCATACTAACCACGGAAGTCAAGTACCTGGTAGATAACTTTTGGGAAGGGCTGCGATGCAAGGTGATGGTGCCGTGCGTGGCGCCATGCGGGGAAAAAGAGCCTGGAACCGGACTGTACGAGGTTGAAAAGTTAATTGAAAGCAAAGGCGAAAACCGGCCTGAATTCCCTTACCCTCTATGCGGAAGGTGGCAAAATATCGATAGTTTGTTGCGCAATGCCCCCGCCGCCAAGGTCGTGACCAATGAGGAATTGATGGAAAAGCTGGTCCATTTTCAACAGGAAACCATGGGCCGTTTCGATACCCTTGGTACGGGCCAGAAGGAGATATTAAGTAAAATCGATGCCAAATATGCCGAACTCCTGCAGGTGTTCACCGACGAAGCCCGGGAAGGCCCGCGCCTGTTTAGCTTCGAACCGGTTCAACGAAGCAACTTCAATCCAAAAAAGTGGATAAAAACCAAATTCTGCTTTACCCTCTGGTGCGAGTATTCCCGCCTGCCGCTTCCAAGCCTCGATGACGATCCCACGGTAGGTATCATCGACATCGAATTGACACGCGATTGGTTCAAGAAAGCGGCGCCCTACCTGAAATTACTGACGAGTACCTTAAGCCTGATCCTACCTGTCGTCGCTTCAGGAGCCAAGTTGGGAAACATTGGAGAAGAGGGATATAAAACCATTGCAGCCCAAATTGATCTTGGAAAAGAGGTTATCAACGCGGCCCTCGCCGCACCCGCGAAGGTTGGCGAGTTTCTAAACGACGCTGAGGCGATCGGACTGAAAGAGCACCAGGATCCGATCCGGGCTCAAGGTTCCGCCCTTCGAGAGCTGCATGTCCTGCTTAAAAAGAAAGATCCAACCTTCGGCGGCCTGGTCCGCGTGTTGGACAAGCGCAGGCAATTCCTGTGGGTCCACCCGCAATTTGAAGGTGAATATTGATTCTATCAAGGTTGGCGACCTTGAACTCAATCCACCTGGGCGTGCATGCAAGCCGAGAATCGCCCCCTGGGCGAGGCGAGGCGGAAACCCTGGGCGCGCACGCATCCTGCGTGCATTTCCAGACTTATGAGATTGTATGACATAGGGTTAAGCAAGTTACCAGGCATTGCAATTCGCGCTTGCACTTATACCGCTTTGCTTGGATGCATGTAAGGTCCCGGGTGATTGCTTAACCCTATGTCATGTTAACGCTTATGTCTGCAAATGCACGCAGGATGCGTGCGCGCCCAGGGTTTCCGCCTCGCCTCGCCCGGAGGGCGATTCTCGGCTTGCATGCACGCAGGATGCGTGCGGTCCCAGGGTTTTACCCTCCACGGAAAACAACCTGAAAAACCGCGGGCCCGAGAGCCCGCGGGTTCCGTTTTTATCGGTTGACGATCAGTGACGCGTGCAGGCGCCGCAGTTTACCTGGTAACGGGTCCAGCTGTCGGTGCTGGGCGAACGGGCGCCGTCGCGCTCCCAGAAGAAGGGCTTGCGCTCCTGCTTGTGGTTGCCCACCTGGTTCATGGTCGCCGCCTCGTAGACGCGGCCGTTCAGCATGACGTGCGAGACCTTGTCGCTGTTGCGGATGTTTTCCAGCGGGTTCTCGTTCAGGACCACCAGGTCGGCCAGCTTGCCTTTCTCCAGGGAGCCCAGGTCCTTGTCCAGGCCCAGGTACTCCGCGCCGTTCATGGTGGCCGAGCGCAGGACTTCCATGGGCGTCATCCCGCCCTGGGCAAGCATCCACATCTCCCAGTGCGAAGCCAGGCCCTCGCGTTGGCCGTGGGCGCCCACGGTGACCTTGACGCCGGCGTCGGTGAGCTGCTTGCACACCTCGGCGCTGCGGATGTGGTTGTACTCTTCCTCGGGCGCCTTGGTGCGTCGGCGGGCGCGGCCTTCCAGAATGAAGGGCGGCACGAATTTGGTCAGCAAGGGGTGTTCCCACACATCGGTGACATCGTACCAGTAGTGCTCGCCGGAAATACCGCCGTAGGATACACCCAGCGTGGGGGTGTAGTAGGTCCGGCTTTGACCCCAGAACTGGGAGACGTCCTTGTAGACGCGGGCGGGGGGGATGTTGTGCTCGATGCCCGTGTGACCGTCGGCGATCATGGACATGTTGTGCTGGTACAGCGAACCGCCCTCGGGAACCACCATGATCTTCTCTTTACGGGCGGCCTTGATGACCATCTGCCGTTGGTTGCGGCGCGGTTGGTTGTAGGACTTGATGCTGAAGGCGCCCGCCGCGCTCAAGCGGCGCAAAGCCAGGGCCGCGTCTTCCTGAGTGTTGATCTTCACGGTATACGCCGGGGCGGTGGCGCCGTAGACGATGGTGCCCGTGGAGTAGATGCGCGGCGAGACGATCATGCCGGCGCGTTGCAGCTCGGACGCCGCGAAGATGGAAGAGGTATCGTTGGAGGGATCGTGGATGGTGGTCACGCCGAAAGCCAGGGTGCCGTAACTCATCCAGTTCTGCTGCGGGGTGATCTCCTGGGCGGCCTGGGCGCCGTGCGCGTGCACGTCCAGAATGCCGGGGATGATTGTTTTGCCGGACACGTCGATCTTGTGCGCGCCGTTCGGAACCTTCACGCGGCCTTTTCTGCCGACGGCCTCGATGCGGTTGCCTTCCACGACGATGGTGCCGTTTTCAATGACCTGATCGCCTTTCATGGTGATGATCCGGGCGCCGACCAGGGCGACCGTGCCCGTGGGAACGTCTGACTTGAAATCGAAGCCGATATCGGTGCCTTCCTTGACCGGCTTCGGCAACTCATCCGGCGCGCCCTCCACAAAGGCGAAGGCGTCCTTCAATTCGCGATGGTAGAGCTTGCTGCCCAGCGACCAGTAGAGGCGCTTGCTGTCGCCGCTCCAATGCAGGCCCTCGCCGGTTTCACCGGAAACCTGCTTTACGGGCACGTTGGACGAATTGGGGCTGATGCTGTAGGACTTGCTCGTCATGGTGAACGGCGAGACATAGACCTTCCAGTTCTCCACGAAGGAAAGCCATTGTCCGTCAGGCGACACGCACAGCTCGTGGCCCATGCTGGTTTCCACGTGGGTGCGGTGGTCCTTGCCGTTCAGGCCGATGCTGTTCAGCACCTGCTTGCCCTTGGCGCCGTAGGTGGTGTAGAACACGCGGTCGTTTTGCTTGCCGAAGTGGGGCCGCACGCCGTAATCGACGATGCGCTTATGCTCCGCTTCGCTCATATTGTACTTGTAGAGCCCGGTTTTCTTGCCGTAGAGGGGGCTGCGCAGGTACCCGCCGGAGCTCTTGGTATAGATGACGGTCTGGCCGTCGGGCGAGAAGACCGGAGCGATGTAATGGCCCTTCTTGTGGGTCAATTCCTTGCTCTCGCCGCCGGAGGCGCTGACCACGCGCACCGAACCCAGGTTCTCGTCGTGATAGGTCACGTAGACAATGCGCTCGCCGTCACGGGACCAGGAGGGGTAGAACTCGAAGTTATCCTGATCGTCGGTCAGGCGGCGCGGCTCGCCCTCGGGCAGGTCGCGGATGTAGAGCTTGCCCAGCGCCTGGTAGACCACTTTGTCGCCCTTGGGCGAAACGCTGACCCAGCGCAGCATGTGCGTGCGATAAGTCTCGGGGGCCACCTCGACCGGGTAGCGCAGCACGTTGACCATGGTGTGCTTCTGCTTCACGCGGAAGGGGATCTCGGTTGCCTTCTTGCTCGCAACGTCCAGCGAGTGGATCTTGCCGTCGGCCCAGAAGACCAGGTTCTTGCTGTCGGGCGTCCAGGCAATGCCCGCGTACACGCCGTGCACGGCCCAGGTCTCCTGCATGTCGCGGTCCAACTTGTCGTAGACGATGGTGTTCTTGCCGGTTTCCATGTCGTGCACCCACAACTTGGTGTCGTAGTTGTGCCGGCGGATAAAAGCCAGGTGCTTGCCGTCGGGCGAGGGCGTGGGGCGAATGGCGCCGCCGGTGCCGCTGAGTACCGTTTCGATGCCGCCCTTCTGTTGATCGATGCGCTTGATGCTGTAGATACCCGGGCTCGGGTCCTTGGAATACTCGAACACATTGCCCGGCGTCGTGTCCTGGCTGAAGTAGACATAGCGGCCGTCATGACTGAAGGCGGGTTCGCCCAGGTCTTTTTGATCGTTGGGTTTCACGTTCAACTGAATACCGCCGCCGCCGGAGACATGGTACATCCAGATCTCGCCGGCGCCCAGGGAACGCGCCGAGGTAAAGTGTTTGCGGGCGACGATGTAGCGGCCGTCCGGGCTCCAGGCAGGGCTGTTCAACAGGCGGAAACTTTCTTTGGTGACCTGCTTCGCGTCGGAACCGTCGGTTGCCATGGTCCAAATATTGTCGCCGCCGCCGCGATCGGAGGTAAAGGCGATGCGCTTGCCGTCGGGGCTGAAGCGGGGCTGCATTTCCCAGGGCAGGCCGGAAGCAATCGCCTTGGCCTCGCCGCCGCTGATGGGCATGATGAAGATATCGCCCAGCATGTCGAAGACGATGTGTTTGCCGTCCGGGCTTACGTCGAGGCTGATCCAGGTGCCCTCGTCGGTATTGATTTCAATTTCATAGGTCTGGTCCGTGAAGTTGCTGACGTCCCATTCCTTTTTTTCCTTCTTCTTGTCGTCCGCGCCGATCAGCGGGAGGGCGGCCGCCAGTACGACCACGGCCGCAAAGCGCCGGATGTTATGGGGAACCATAGGCTTGCTCCATTGTGTTAAGTAAGCGTTCAACAGCCGGGTACATGAGAGGCAGACGCGCGCGGGAAAATTAAGGGGACCTCATACCGGGCTTCAATGAACGGCCGAGACTATTGTACTCGCGATATGGCCCGGAATAAAGCACCACGTCAAACCGGGCCCGTTGCGGCGCCTCCGGTATGGGGGCTGCATCGATATCGACCGGGTCGCGATTTCCGCCGAAAACAGGCCGGTCATCATTAGAACCGGGTGCCGATGTTGTTGGCCAGGTTGCGTAAGGTCAAGGTAATGCGGAAGAAATCCTGGTTGCCTATCTCGGAAGAGTCGAAGGGAGATTTCACGTAGTTCAGTTGCACGCCCACGCATTGGCCCTGGTAGGCGTATAAAAACTCCTGGCTTTTGAATTCGCTGGTCTCGAAGTTGTAGTCCAGGGCCGCCTTGAAGCGCGATCGGAAACGGGTCCAATTCCACTGCAAGATGCCCACAAAACTCTCCTGGCGGATATCCCCCGCCGCTCGCCGCCGCACGTAACCGCCGTAGCCCTGCCAGTCGGTGCCGCGATTGACGCTGCCGTAGACGGACAAGGTGTCGATAGTGCCCTGATCCGGGTCATAGTCGAAGATGCCGTTGGCGTGGAAGCCGCCCAGGTTGATCAGTCGCAAACGCGTTTCGATGGGTTTGTTCTCCTCATCGCCGTCGATATCCGCGTCCTGGCTGATCTCCAGGTCCATGAACGGCCGCACCTTGCCGCGCGGGCCCGCGAAGATCCGCGAGTTCACCCGCCAGGCCGTTTGCACATCGTCCACCTGCTCGTTCAGGCGAATATCCAACTCGTCGAAGAGTACGGATTCCAGGAAGGGATCTTCCTCGCGGTCGCCTACCTTCACCGACAAGGCCGCGTCCACGTAGTGCACCAGTCGCTTATCGCCCTGCCGGTAGATCTTGGAGAACCTGGGACCCACCGTTTCCACGAAACCGAAGGCGCCGCCCACTACTTCCGTGTCTTCGGGGTTGTTATCGCCGCGATAGTAGGCGCCCTGGTAGCGAGCGCCCCAGCGCAGGCGCACATACTGCCATCGTTTGATGGTGCGCGACAGTTCCGTGTCGATACCGGTCCGCAACAGGTCGCCCTCCAGGGGTTCCTGACCCGGCGCCACCACCAGGTCGTCGTAGTTGAACCAGTCGCCGTACAGGTATGTGCGCAGGTGGAACCCGGAACCGATATGGCGATTGGGCATGTAAAAGCGAAACTCCGGCAGGTGGGTGATGCCGGTAACTTCCTCGTCCACGGCCAGGATGCGGTCGAGACGGTTGAGGCGGACATAAAGGGCGTTGCGGCCCACCCGGCGATCGTAACCGGCGCGCCAATGATAGTCCCTGATCCGGGTACTCTGCGCATCCTGCAGGAAGTCCCGGTCCACGCTGAAATCGGAACCGGCGTCCACATCGATATTCAGGACGCCCTTCTTCCATTGTTGCCGGTGCCAATAGGTCAGGCGGTAGCGGTTCTCACTGAGCGGCTTGCCGTCCTCGATAGGCGCCTTGTCTTCCTCCAGCAGTTCCTCCATGACCCGGTCCTTGAAGAAACTGCCGCGCATGATCCCGCTCAGATCGGGCCTGGTCGCGTAGCGGGTTTCGATACCCATCTGCAAACCGGCGTCCAGATGATAATGCGGCGTAAAAGTAGTATCGAAGTCTTGTCGCGGCGCCCAGTAGATCGGCAGGCTGAAATAGGTGCCGTTACGTTCCGAGCCGCCCGTATCCGGCAGCAACAGGCCGGAGCGCCGTTCCTGCATCACCGGTGCGATCATCCAGGGCAGGTACAACACCGGCAGGTCCTTGATGCGGAACCGAATTCCCTTGACCACAGCGTAACCTTCTTTTTCTACCCGAGCGCTATTGATTTTCATGGACCACTGGGCGGAAACCTGGTTGCAGGAAGTGGCGAAGCCGTTGGTGATGAGGTAGACCTCTCCGTTCTCCACCATCTCCAGCTTTTCGCCCACGAAGTAGAACTCATCGGCAAAGCGTACGGCCACCTCTTTGAAGTAACCCGCGCTTTGTGTAATGTTGAAATAAGCGCTTTGGGCGGAGACCTCGATCAAGCCCAGTTCGGTCTGGTAATCGATCTTGACATTGCCCTCCGCTTCGACCGTGTTGTCCTCGGGATCGTAGATCAGGCGGTCGGCGGTCAACAGGAACACGCCCTCCATACTGACCGAGGCATTCTCGCGCACGGAGCGACCCAACTGGTCGGTTATGAAACCCGTATCGGAGATTTCGATTTCGCGCGAGGGTGGTTCGTCTTGGGCCCAAACCGGCAGGACGATCAATAAAAGAAGGATAAATTTCATGGTTTGCGATACCTGACATCGAAACGGCATTCTATACGGGTGCTCTCACTGCCGGAATAGAGGTGGTTGACCACCAACGCCACCCTTTTGAAGAAGCGATTGCGCGCGGGCTTGAACACCAATAACTGGGAGCCCACGCGACCCGGCGCCACCTGAAAGGAGGAGGGCGAGAAGATATCGGCCAGTTTTTGCAATTCCGGGTCCACCTGGCCGGCGCCCACGGGAATGAAGTCCCAGGTGCGCACCATGAAACCGTCCACCGTGCCGTCGGCGATCAGGTTGACCTGTTCGGGATTGAAGGAGATGGGGTCCTCGCCCAGGTTGCGAAAGGCGATTTCGAAAGAGGCCGCACGGTCGAAAAAGTTTTTCAGGCGCTTGTCATTCAGCAATTCGGCGGAGATGCCCTTTTCCTGAAGCTTGCCGCGCAAATCGTCGGCCGAGACGGAGCGCAACTGGCAAACCCAGTTTTGGGTGCGAAACTGCACCACCGAATCCTGGACGATACCGCCGTCGGGCGCCACCGGTTGCGGCTTGGAGAACTGCGGCACCTTACCGGAAGCCACGATACATAACAGAATGAGAAGCAAGCCGTCCTCCAAGGGAAAAGCGCTGCTGAAAGGCGGAACAGCATCCACCGGGCACGGATCGGGGTCATTATACAACGAGCCCGGGGTCAGAAGTGGGAGACGAAATGTTTTGCCCTGAGTTTCGCGAATCCGGGTGCTTGTCCTTAGCAACATGGGAAAGGTCTCCCCACCCCCGGACTCAGGCGATATGGTACTTTTTTCCACAAGTAAATACAGCCGAATTTAGATTTACTGCTGAATGTATGCCTCATATTACTGTCTCACTAGTTGATTCTTGGGCCCTGGTGTCAAGGAACGCGCCCTGATTTCTCGATACTGAAAGTCGGAGAGCAAAGAATCAGTCCTCATTCTTTGCGCACCGAAAGTTCAGGGTCCAAGAATCGGTTTTGGTTCTTTGCTCCCGAAAAGTCCGGGTCAAGGAACCACAACTGATTTCTTTCACATTACTTTTCGGGGCGCAAAGAATCAGTTCTCATTCTTTGCTCCTGACTTTTCCGGGTCGAGGAATGAGGACTGATTCTTTGCTCCCGACTTTTCCGGGTCGAGGAATCAGAACGAATTCTTCGATCCTCGATTTATCGACACAACCAATCACAACCGGAAATCCGTGCCGTGTCGGCTCGATTGTCAATTCACCGTCATGGGACTGAAGTACCGGGCAAAGGCCTACTCCGATCAATTAGAGATCGCCTTCGATATGGTCGATGTCTTTTTTAAAAGAGTTTTTGATCGGAGGGCCGATTGAAGTCACTTATTTCATCGTATGCTATATTTGGCCGGAATCACAGGCCGGACCGAGAGCCTTGCCGCTTTGCAATATCGATGGTAGGGTTCCAGGGGAGGTATCCCCTGATCCTTGCCACTTGAAGCTTATAGCTTGAAAGGAGTATTGTTTTGCCTACCGGTGATGAATGGGAAGAGCGTTGGCGTGAGGACAACACCCCTTGGGATTTGGGCGGGGTGACGCCCGCTTTGGATGCCTGGTGCAAGGAAAATCCCATACGCGATCAGGATATTTTGGTGCCCGGATGCGGCCGCGGTCACGATGCGCACTATATGAGCAAGCGAGGAGCGCGGGTGGTTGCGCTGGATATCTCACCCGAGGCATTGGAGACGGCGCGGCGCGCGTATCCCGACAGCAGGGTTCAGTGGCAGGTGGGCGATGTCACCGCTGTCCGGACTGAAAACAGCTATGACCTGGTTTGGGAGTATACCTGCTTTTGCGCTTTGGAGCCGTCCATGCGCGAACCCTATTTCCAAGGCCTGGCTCGGTCCCTGAAACCCGGCGGCACCTATCAAGGCCTGGTTTTTCACAAGGTGCCCGACCCGGAGAACGGCCCGCCGTTCCAAATCGAACCGGATGCCTTCCACCGCCTACTCGGCAATCATTTCGAGCCGGCCGAGTTCGAGGCCGATACCATACGATCGGTCAAGTCGCGTCGCGGTAGCGAGATCTGGTTCCGATGCTTGAAAAAGAGCTACTGAACCACGGTCCGCCGAGATATGTTTCTCTCAGTGTCGGCGATTGAAGAATATTTGACCGCGAATAACGCGAAAAGTCGCGAATGGGGACTCGCGTGACACGGACTGTTTATCCCCGCGTACCGTTGTGCTTTCTTCAGGCCAAAGACCCTGTTACTCTTTTCCGGATGTGGTAAGTGGTTCAAAAGAAACCAGGGGTCCGCAACCATACAGAAAAGATGCTTGGCTTACTGTTTCACGGATCAATGTTAAACGGGTTGCGTTTGAACCGATTGCCCGAAATGTGTTTTCAGGATGCTCGTGTCGATGGACCAGTCGTAGGTCCTGCCGCATGGTGTGAACCTTGCCGGGGTGGACGCCGCGGCGTCGTCCAGGTCGATGCCCTCGATGTATCCCGCGTCGATCAGGCGATCCGGCTCGCCCGTCATGACCGCCTCCGTGTGGGCGATGATGAAGCGGGCCGTTTCGCGAAGATGTTCCTGTTGTTCGTCCAGCACGCGCACCGCCTCTTTGGGCTCCAATCCAGTTTGGTAGAAGGTTTTTTCGGCCCGGCGCAAGGCATCGAATCGGGTGAAATCGAAAAAGACCGGGACACCGGCCCGAGCCGCGTGCTCTTTCTTCCAGCGGGTGTAATCGGTCAGCGCTTTATGGACCCTGCGGTTGACATTGCCCAGGGCGGCCAGGCGCCGGAAAAAGGGAATCAGGAAGTTACGATCCGTGTACAGGTCGTTGATGAAGGGGAACACGAAGTAACCGAAGTAGATGGCAAGTTCCCAACTGTACTTCATGGCGAAGATCTCCTGGTCGCCCAGGCTCAGGTAGCCGGGGTCGTAGGAAGGGATGAAGCTATGGTAGAAGACCTTGAACATGGTTTCGTAGCGGCCGATTTTTCCCATCAGTTGGGCCGGGTCGTCCGTGAGCACCGCATCGGTAATCAGGGTGTTGTGAATGGCGATCAGGTCGCCGCCGGGGCTGTAGAGCGGATCGGTAAACCGGCCCGACTCGCCGGTCATGGCCCAGCGGTTCCTGTGAATGGTGCGGTCGCAGCCGTGGGCGAAATTGGCCAGGAAGCTGAAATCGATTAAATCCTGTCGGTCGAACTGGAAGAGCGGGATGTGTTCCTTCAGCCAGGATAATAGCTTTTCCGGTCGATTGACGGACGCGGGATCGATCAGGTGATTGTCGAAGACCAGGCCGAAGCTGGTGCGACCCTGTAGGGGAATGACCCAGAACCAATAACCCTCGCCCATAAAGTGATTGGTGGCCAACCAGAACGGCAGGTGGCCCAGTTCGCGACGCGAGGGATGCCGTAGGAGTTCGGCGCGGCCCGCCCTGGTCAGCTTTTCGATATTGACGGTGCCGTCCACCCAAAAATAGGCGGCGCTGTGGCGAAAGGGCGCATTAACCCTCATGTCCATATCCCGGGCCAGAACGCGGGAGCGGCCGGTGCTGTCGATGACCCAGTCGGCGGTTACCGATTGCGCGGCATCACCCACCTTCCAGGTCAGTTCATGCGGCGCGGCGTCTTCCTTCAGATCCACCTGAAGCTTGCGCACGCCCGTAACCAGGTTGTAGCCCTCGTTTTCGCGATTCAGTTCGATCAGTTTGCCCTCGAACTTGTTGCGGTCCAATTGGTAACACGGGATGTTGGAGAAGTTGCGAATATAGGACTGGCCGTAATCGGTAAAGTCATCGCCGGCGCCCGTCGGCCAGAGGAAGCGCAGGTTATACTTCATCAGGTGCTCGTGGAACAGGTACTCTTCCAGGTCCAACACCTTGCCCAGGTACCAGCCCTGCACCTGCACATTGGACTCGCCGACCTTTTGGCGTGTGACGGGTACATGCTCGCGCTTTTCCAGGTGGAGGACGGTCAGCGGCTTTTGCATCATCAGTTGACGGGCGAGGGTCAAACCGGCCAGGCCCGCTCCGATAATGACCACGTCTACATGGTTCGGCCGCATAACGTCTCTCCTAAATGGTCGCCAGGTCGGCTTCCAGCGTTTTCCTGGTGACCGCGCCCCGATAGATTTTGACGATCTTCCCCGCGCTGTCCAAAAGCAGGGTGTGGGGAATCACGTAGCCGTTGTAACGCCGGAACACATCTTCGTTGCCGATGAGGATGGGGTACTGGATATCGTTGCGTTTTACGAACGAGCGAACCGGCGGCGCGCCGGCCTCATCCAAGGCGATGCCGATCACACGGACCGAACCTTCGGCGTGAAGCGCCTTCAGATCGGGGATTTCCTTTCGACAGGGTGCACACCATGTGGCCCAGAAGTTGAGGAGAGTGGGTTGTCCCGATAATTTGCTGCTGTTGAATTCGTTGCCGTCCAAATCGGCCAGGGTGAATGCGGGCGCGGCATCGCCGGTGACAAGAGCGACAGGCGGAGGGCCGCCGCATTGGATGAGGCCGAAGGCCGTGAGCAGGATGACGAGTTTCTTCAAGGGATATGCTCCTAAAGTGAACCGGGTTCAGGTACAGTTTGACCTTTCTTATTCTTATCGAAAATCGAGCCGAAGAAAATATTTTTTCGCTCCCGGCGCATCTGTTCTAACGCATTAAGCAGGCGCTGTTCGATATCTTTACCGATGGCGCGTACCTTCACCGGATCGTCAGCGGTCTCGGGCGGGTACAGTTCGCCGATGGGAATGGGTTCCATATACCGCGTGTGCCACTTGCTGGGCAAGGGCACCGGCGTCGGCGTAACGGGTAGAAATGGCCATTCCAGGTTACGGCGCAGCCAACCCCAATGGATTTTGCCCAGGATAGGATAGATCTCGGCGCTCCCTACCGTTGCGAAAGGCACGATGGGGGCGCCGTTGCGCAGGGCAATCTTGACATACTCGTCTCGGCCGAAATTGCCCAGGCGGTAGGCGTCCTTGTACAAGGTGAAGGCGCCGGCGATACCCTCCGGGTAGATGCCGACCAGTTCGCCGTCGGCCAGTAGTTTGTCCGCATTTTCCCGACAGGCGATGACGCCGCCGATCCGACGAATGAAATCGGCCTGGAAAGCGGGTTTCACCAGGCAGGGATGAATCAGGAAGCGTGGATAGCGCCCGGTCTTTTTTGCCAGTTGCGTCAAACACATGGCGCCGTCGAAGGGCATGAACCCGCGATGTACGCCCACCAGTATGCCCGCGCCCTGTTTGGGAATGTGCTCGGTGCCCGTGCACTCCACGCGCCAGTAGAGATCGTGCAGGAACTTGAAATTGGTGGCTCGCAACAGGTCGGTGTAACGCCGCTCGTAACCGTGCTCGTCGAAAGCCGGCTCGGTTTCTTCGACCGGTTTGGTCCGGAAAGCCGTCGCTGCTTCAAAACTGGAATGTAGCGGTTTGAAGCCCAGCTCATCCTGGATCTTGCGGCCGCAGACCGTGAAATTGTACTTGATGGCGTCCAAAAAGACGCCCGGCCGCGTGCCGGTCACCCGTTGGATCAGACCGGGCATGGGCAGGTTGAAGGTGCCCGCCGCGTTCATTGCCTTGCGCAGGGGAATATTGCCCGCCGGCGCCACATTGTAGAGGCCGGAACGGTCTTTCGCGATAACAGCGGCGATCGCCCGAGCCAGGTCCGTGGGGCTGAGGATTTGAACGGTGGGATCATGGCCCGGCAGCGTGTTGCCCAGTTTCCCTTCCAGGAGGCGGCTGAGCGGATCCGTGCCGCCGGGAACGGCCGTGGGCGCGGGCCGCAGTATGGTAAGCGCGGCATCACTACCCAAGATGGTTTCGGCCATTTGTTCCAATTCCAACCAGGGCCGGGAAATGGGGCAGGCGTCGGCGCGAGCGGGGGCAATTTCACCGACCATGCCGGGGTGACCGTGACGCGGCGGGTGAATCGCCGCGCTCGAAACGACCACCACACATCCGATCCCCGCTTCGCGACAGGCGCTCAGGCAGGCCGACGAAACGGAAGCTTCCGGCGGTTGCCCGTGGTCGCCTAAGGAACCGGCAAGATAAACCACCGCATCGACCCCGCCCAAGGCGGTTTCAAGGGCGTCGCCGTTTACCGGACCGATTATCTCTTTTATGGCATCGTCTTGGGTCCAAAACTCCGTCAGGCGGCGGGTCAGGGGACTGTCTGCCCCGATCAGGCATATCTTTTTCACCGAAAACCTCCCAGGAGTTGCGGCGAAGCGGGAAACGAACTCAGGCGCATGCCCTCCCCTTGAATGATGCGAACCACGGTGTTCGCATCCAGGTTCCGGAAGGACTCCTCGGTTCCGTCCGGCCAGCGCACCGTGAGCAGATCGACCCGGGTTGCGTCGCCCAAGCCGAAATACAGTCGGCCGTCATGTTGCGCCGCATAGGCCGAACCCGCGCTTTTCAAACGCACCTGGTTCAGCGATCCGCTCCTGACCGTGACCTCGGCGCCGACCGCGTCGCGGTTGTCTCGGGTCCCCTGCAAGGACACTACCAGGTAGTTGCGCTTTTGGCCGATGGTGTTTTCCTGCAGGACCACCGGGAAGGTAGGCACGCCGTGATCGCCCGGATTGTGATTGACCGCGATGTCCAGGTCACCGTCATTGTCATAATCGAATGCCGCAACGCCGCGACTGTCGCCGATATCATCCGCGCCCAGGGCCATGGCCACGTCCACGTATTGCGGGACGCCGTTTTCGTCGAGACCCATGTTGCGCAACAGCACGTTGTGCTCGTAACCGTTCCAGGACATCTCGCCGCGGAACTCATCGGTGAAGAACTTGCCTTTCTTGTATTCGTCGATATGCGCGACCGCGCTTACAATATAGGGCAGTCACAAATCATCCGTCACATGCCCGGTAATCCAGCCGTTACCCGCGTAGATATCCTGCAAGCCGTCGTTGTCGTAATCGAAAAGCGTGGAACCCCAATACCAACCCAGCGGATTGGCGCCCGCGCTTTCGGCCACATCGGCGAAGCGGCCCTTGCCGTCGTTCAACAGAAGGGAATTGCCCTTGACCATGCCGTCGCCGTAATTCCTCCAGTTATCGCCCGCAAACTTCACGATCTCCCTGTAAAGCGGCAAATCCTCCATCATGGTCCCCTGGCGGAAGCTGTTCATCAGGTATTTGTACAGCGTGGCGGATTGCCCGTACCAGCGTTGCGACGAGGCCACGTTGGAGACGTAGATGTCCAGGTCGCCGTCATTGTCTGCATCGGCAAAGGTGGCACTCATGCCGAAACCGAAGTCCATGGTGTTGGTCTCCAGCGTGGTGTCCGTAAAACTGCCGTCGCCGTTGTTGCGCAGCATGGCGTTGCGACCGAAATCGTTGGCCACGTATATATCGGGGTTGCCGTCCCGGTCGTAATCGCCCCAGGCCACGCCCAGGGTCAGGCCGCCCTCGCGCACGCCGGCGGCCTCGGTCACGTCGGTAAATTGCAGGTTGCCGTCATTGCGCAATAACTGGTTGCCCGCGCTGTTGCGGGTGTAGAACAAGGTGGTGGGCAGGTCCTCGCGCGGGTCCAGGTAGCGGCCCAGGTAGATGTCCAGATCGCCGTCCAGATCATAATCGGCGGCGCCGGCAACCGTGACCAGCGGGTCAAGGGTCAAGCTTTCGCGGCTGAAGGAGCCGTTGCCGTCGTTGCGATACAAGCCGCCCGAAACGGTAAGTCCTCCCAACAGCAGGTCCTGGTCGCCGTCGTTATCGAAATCGGCGAACAAGCCCACGTTGATGCCGGGTTGATCCACGGGCAGGCCCGCCTCGGCGGTGACTTCCTTGAATCCCTCCGAACCCAGGTTGCGATAGAGCGCCATGCGGGCACCGTCGCCCAGGAACAGGTCGTACCAACCGTCGCCGTCATAATCGGCGGCCGAAAGACCCGCCGAACTGTATTTGAAGATGCCGAAGACATCGGGACGCCAGGCCTCGGTTTCGTACATGGGATTGGCGCGCGCCTCGAAATCCAAACCTACGTTCGCGGCGACATCCGCGAATCCCGTTCCCGGGCCGGAAACGGTATCGCCGGAAATCAATTGCTGGGATGCGATCCTGTGCCCCTGTTCGCCGGGAACCAGGGTCATCTCAAACCGCGCCTTGCTTTCAAATCCCGTCCCGTCCTTGTGCCGGCCGCGCAACCACAGGATGGAGCGAATATCCAGACCTCGCTCGCCGCGATCGGCCAGAACCCGATCCAACTTGACCTTGACGTGTTCGAAACGTTCCACCGGCTCCAGCAGCGCACGATAACGGCCGGCCACACCTTCGCGCCCGGCGGTCTTCCGGGTGGAAGCAACCCAGCCTGCAACCACAAGCCCGTCCGTCTCGTAACGCGAAGTAGTTTCCCAAGCGGCCGGGCCGGATTCCGCATAATCCGGCGTATAACAGTCAAGCACGGCTTCCATACGACCCTCGGCAAGGGCCTCCGCCAGACTTCCCAACAGCTTGCCGGCGCTGCGACCGGACTCGGCATGACGCAGGGCACGGTGTTCCAAGCGGTCCACTTGCAGCCAAACCAGGCCGCCGACACCCACGATTAAAACTGCCAATACGATAAGTCGAATCTTCCAACGTTTTTTCATTGAGGGTTTCCCTGGAGATTTCCGGTGAATGCGGTATTTATTGTACCACAAGCAGGCAAAGGGTTTGTTAGATTACCGGCGCAAAACCCGGGGTCGGCCTATTCGTGGATGACGGAGCCGGCCGGATCGTTTTCTACCAGAATGTGGAGGGCGTCCAGTGTGCCCGCATAGGTGTTGACCGCGCCCGAAACCGGCCAGTTGACGACGATCTCCTTCACGGTAACCGCATCGCCCAAACCGATATGAGCCAGGAACGGGGCACTGCCGAAACCGGTCTTGCCGTCCATATGAACCTGACGCACGACGGCTCGACCCGCTTCATCCTCGGCCTCCACACGAATGCGCGCGCCGATGCCGTGCCGGTTGGTCCGGGTGCCCACCAGGCGGATTTTGACCCAGCGGCCGCCGTCGGTTCCCTCGTTTACGAATAATTGATTGGGCCAACGATCTCCCGGCCACATGCCGCCCAGGCTGCTGTAGATATCTTGATCGCCGTCTTCATCGAAGTCGAAGAAGACGATACCGTGCCCCTTCTGGATGGTGCCGAAATGGTTGGCGGCCGTGATATTGCGCGCCTCGGGCAGACATTGCCCGCCCCGGTTCCGGCTCTGGTACATCAGGTTGGGCAGAATGAACCACGACTCGGGACCGCCTGTGCCCAGGTAGAAATCGTAACAGCCGTCGTTGTCCAGGTCGCCGTAGTTTGCTCCCATCACGCCCACGGGCATGTTGAAGAAACCGGGGATCGGCGTCAGGCTCTGACGGTTGTGCAATAGGACGCTGTAACCCGTGCGCTCGAAACCGAAAGACTGCCCCAACACCGTTTTCGCCGTGGTGGTGCGGGCATCGGCCAAACCGCCGTGGAACAGGTCCAACCGGCCGTCGTGATCGATATCCAAAAAGGCACAGACAAAGCCGGGCGGATGGGTTTCCACCGCTACGAAACCCTTGTCGGGATCGTTGCGGAACAGTCGGCTGTTGCGTTTGTTGATGCCGGAAACGAAAAGGTCGGTGCGGCCGTCGTTGTCCACATCGCCGAAAGCCGCGCCGATGAAGGCGTTGTCATCCACAAAGGAGGCCAGGCCCCAGGCCTCGGTAGCATCCTGAAAAACTCCGCCTTCATTGACGAACAATTGCGCGTCCTGGCGGCGTCGAGCCAGGTAGCCGGACACCAGCGGCGCCTTCATGCCCCAACGCGCAACGAACAGGTCCAGGTCGCCGTCATTGTCGATGTCGCCCCAGGCCGAACACCAGGTCATGGTTTCCCGGCCCTCGGGAACGGCCAGGCCGGCAGCTTCAGTTACATCGTCGAAACGGCCGTTGCCCAGGTTGCGGTATAAGCGGTCGTGGTGAAACAGGCTGCCCACGTACAAGTCCACCAGTCCGTCGTTGTTGTAATCGGTATTGGTAATGAAATGCGGTTGCCGAAAGCCGTCCAGCCCGGCGTTCGATGTGGCGTCGCGAAAGCCCCGACCGTCCATATTGAGGTAAAGGCGCAGGCTGTCGAAGGAACCGCCGGTCACGATATCCAAACTGCCGTCGCCGTTATAGTCCTCCACCGCCACGCCTTTGCCGGCGTCCTGGGTAGCCACGCCCAAGCGAGCGGCCTGATCGGTAAAGACCGGCACGCCGTCGGGCTGCTTGCCATAAAAGGTTTGGGTAAAGGCATTGTCCAAACGCCGATCCTCGGGTACCTCGTCCGGGTAGCCGCCAACGGTCATATAGCCGAAGTTGAGCAGCCACGAGTACAGGGGGTTCGGGCCGTACCGATCCAGCAGACGGCTGAAGAGATCTATCGCCGCGCGGGCGCTTTCCGGGTTCTGGTGGGTGACGCCGATCGGCAGGGTGCACAGGCCCTGAGTATGCGTCCAGTGATGGTGCCCGTCGGCGCTCGGGTCATCGGCGGGCAGGGGCTCCATCATCGCCAGGCAGTTCTGGGCCTCGGCATGACGCAGATGGGCCATGGCCAGCCAGAACATCCGCGATTCGTCGGCGCCGCGTTTCTCCAGGTCTTCCTTCAACAGCCTGACGGCATCCTCATAATTGCCGCGATGATAGGCGGCAATTCCCCGCGTCCGCGCATCTGCTCCAGGCTCGTCCGGGGGGAATTCATACATGCCGGATTCGGCATCATAGGCCAACTGCCCCAGGTACTCGCTCCAGTATTTAAGGCAAAGGAACAGGTTATAGCTCTCACGGGGGCCGCCGTCCAAAAACTGGTACCATCCGGCCCGATAGAAGCCGGGATATAAAAGCCAGGTCATTCCGTGCCCGGTAATAACCAGGAGAAGCACCAGTAATAAACCCAGCCGCAGTTTCTTGACGATCGGCCGCATAATCACCCTACCGTTGATCAGTATAAGGACACGGTAACACAACCCGACCACTAAGGGGAAGTGCTCATTGTGTGTGGGCCGGGATGTCGTCAAAGTGGAGGGAATTTGCAAGTTGTTATCTGAGTATCCGGCACCGAGTCAACCCTCGCTCGAAAAATCAAGGAAAGCCGATGCATAAAACAACCAAGCAACATCTCGAGATGCATAAAGAGTCGATTGGTGTGCAACTTATAACTTTTCTTGGGGGTAACTTCCCACACGCTCGGTATGATGGTTGTTCAACTACCGCGAGGAGGACTGGCATTGAACCCCAAATCACCAACCATTTTCTCCGGCCTTCTGCCGCGTCTCGATCGGACGCGCTCCTTGTTCGCTTCCCCTAACAGCGGCGCCATGAAGATCTTTGTCATTGTCTCGGCGGTGTTTATCGCTTGTCAACTGATTGCCGCCTTGCCCCTGTACGCCAAGCTCGGCGACTTCGTCACCTTCGAGAGCGGGCAGGTGCGTCCGTTGGCCCTCTCACCAGGCAAGGATCGGCTCTATGTTACCAATACCCCCGATAACCGTTTGGAAATCTACCGGGTCACCGATACCGGCCTGAGTCACGCCGGTTCCGTCAGCGTCGGCCTGGAGCCCGTTGCTGTTGCCGTGCGCGGTGAATCCGAGGTCTGGGTGGTCAACCACCTCTCCGACAGCGTCAGCGTGGTAGATGTAAGCAATCCCGAGCGAGCCCGCGTGACGCGCACGCTGCTGGTGGGTGATGAACCTCGTGATATCGTCTTCGCAGGCGCACAAGGCAACCGCGCCTTTATCACCTGTGCCCATCGCGGTCAAAACAACCCCAACGACCCGCAATTCACCGAACCCGGCGTGGGTCGCGCCGATGTCTGGGTGTTCGATGCCGAAAACCTCGGCGGTTTCGGCGGTGAGGAGCTTTCCATTATCACCCTCTTCGGCGATACGCCCCGCGCCCTGGCCGTGACCCCGGACGGCAGCCGGGTTTATGCGGCCGTGTTTCATTCCGGCAACCGCACCACCGTGCTGGCCGAGGGCGCCGTGCCCGACGGCGGCGAGGCGCGCGGCGGCCTGCCCGGTCCCGTGACCAACTTCCAGGGGATTCCCGGTCCCGAGGTCAGCATGATCGTACGCCATGACGGTCAGGACTGGGTGGACCCGCCGGGCAGGACGTGGAACTTTACGGTTCGCTTCAACCTGCCCGACAAAGATGTCTTCGTGCTGGATGCGAATGCCGACCCGCCCGCGCAACTTACCGAGGGCGTGGTGGATTTCAGCCATGTGGGCACCGCGCTGTTCAACATGGCGGTCAATCCTGTCAGCGGCAAGGTCTATGTTTCCAATACCGAGGCGCGCAATCACGTCCGCTTCGAGGGCCCCGGCGAATACGGCGGCTCCACCGTGCGCGGCCACATCGCCGAGAGCCGCATTACCGTGCTGGACCCGGCCGGAACCGTAACGCCTCGGCACCTGAACAAGCATATCGATTACGACAACTGCTGCGAGCCCATTCCCAACGAGGTCAACAGCAAGAGCCTGGCTTTTCCCACTGACATGGTCGTCAGCGCCGACGGAACAACGCTTTACGTGACCGCGCTGGGTTCCGGCAAGGTGGGCATCTACAATACGGCCGAGTTGGAGGCGGACAGCTTCACGCCCGACACCGCGAATCAGGTGACCCTGAGTAACGGCGGACCCACGGGCCTCGTGCTGGACGAGGGACGCAATCGCCTCTACGTACTGACCCGGTTCGACAACGGCATTTCGATCGTGGACACCGCCGCCAAATCCGAGATCGGCCACGTTTCCATGTTCAACCCGGAGCCCGAGGAAGTAGTCCGGGGTCGTCGTTTCCTCTACGATGCGGCCTATACCTCCGCGAGCGGCGACCAGGCTTGTGCTTCCTGTCACATCTTCGGCGACCTGGACTCGCTCTCCTGGAACCTGGGCAATCCCGACGACACCCTGTTGCAGAACTTCAACCCCTTTACCTTCGGCCCCGTCATCGACCCGACTTTCCATCCCATGAAGGGCCCCATGTCCACTCAAAGCCTGCGCGGCATGGACAACCACGGACCCATGCACTGGCGCGGCGACCGCACCTTCGGCCTCGAACAGGGCTCCGTGCAGCCCGACTTCGGCGCCTTCAACGAGGTGGAGGCGTTCAAGAAGTTCAACCCGGCTTTCGAGGGCCTGGTCGGCCGAAGCGAGGTGTTGACGGATGAGGAAATGCAGCAGTTCACCGATTTTGTCCTTGCGCTGACCTACCCGCCCAACCCCATCCGCAACCTGGACAACTCCCTGACGGAACAACAGCAGATCGGCCGCGACTTCTACTTCGGCCCGATTTCCGACAGCGTCAAGAACTGCAACGGCTGCCACGTGTTGGATCGCGAGGGCAACGCGGAATTCGGCGTGGCGCGGCCCGGTTTCTTCGGCACCGACGGCGGCTCCAGTTTCGAGGACGAGACCCAAACCCTGAAAATCCCCCACCTGCGCAATATGTACCAGAAGGTGGGCATGTTCGGTAACATCGACATCGACTTCTATCGCCCCGGCGACAACGACCACATGGGCGACCAGATTCGCGGCTTCGGCTTCATCCACGACGGCTCCACCGATACCCTGTTCCGCTTTCACAATGCCGAGGCCTTCGAGCAGGACTTCGGTAACCCCGGCGGCATCCCCAACGGCGAGGAAGGTGTTGCATTGCGCCGCGCGATCGAGGACTTCATGATGGTCTTCGACAGCAACCTGTTCCCCATCGTCGGCCAGCAGATCACGCTTCGATCCGACAGCGGCGATGCAGTCATGGCCCGGCTGGACCTGCTGAAGGCGCGGGCAGACGCGGGTGAGTGCGACCTGGTGGTGAAAGGCATCGTCGACGGCCTGCCCTGGGGGGCGCGCTACACGGGCGATAACCAATTCCAAACCGACAGCGCCGACGAGACGCCTCTCGATTTCGCAGCCGTTAAGGCCCTGGTCCAAAGCGAAGGTCAGGACCTGACGTTCACGGCCGGCCCGCCGGGGAGCGGCACGCGCATCGGCATCGACCGCGACCGGGACGGCTATCCCGACCGTGATGAACTCGCCGCCGGCAGCGATCCCGCCGACCCGGACAGCATCCCCGGCGCCGTGCAGACCACGCTCATCTACCCCTGGATCTCCAACCGCCAGGGAGATTTTGAAAGCATCATGGTCATTAACAACACGGGGGCGGCGGAAGCAACTGTCACCCTGACCGCCCGACGCAACGGCGGCGAGAGCGACCAGGCAACGCGAACCATCCCCGCCGGCGGTTTCCTGGAAGAACCGGCGTCCACCCTGTTCCCCAACCTGCCCTCCGGTTCGGGATACGCGGTGACACTGACTTCGCCCGCGACGGCAATCAGCGGCCGCTGGGTCACCTACAGCCTGCAATCCGCCTCGGGCCGCTCGCCCTCGCAAGGGGTGGCCGTGCCGGTCACCGAATCGGGCGAAAGCGATTTACTGGGCCGCAACCTGCTGTTCGGCTACCTGCCCCTGAGCGGCGATTTCATTTCGGCGCCCGTGATCGTGAACGCCGGGACGGAAGCGGCCGATATCGACCTGAAGTTCTACAACAGCGCGGGGACCCTGGTCGCCGAGAGCACCTTGGAGGCCCTGGCCCCGGGTGAACCCTTCGCGGCAGTCGCCAATACGCTGGTCCCGGCGGGCACGGGCGACGTGATCATGACCGCGTCCTCGGCCACGCAGCCCATCACCGGCGCTTCATTCGTGTTCAACAATGTTTACTTCGAGACGGCCGTCGGCAACGCCGCCGCCTTCAACCCGGAGACCGAAGACGGCAGCAGTCACCTGCTGTATCCCTGGATCTCGCATAACGAGGGCGCCTACGCGAGCACCCTGGTAACGGTCAATCCCACGAGTGAGGCCGTGACGGTCAACCTGACCGCCCGCCGCGAGACCGGTGATCCGGTCACCGCCCAACGCACCATCCCCGCCGGCGGGTTCCTGGCCGAGGCCGCCGCATCGCTCTTCCCGGAACTGGGTAGCGGCGCGGGTTTCTCGGTAGAACTGAGTGCAGAGGCGCCGAACCTGCACGGCTGGTGGATGACTTACAACCTCCAGGCGGACTCGGGCGCGTCGCCCTCCCAGGGCGTGGCCGTGGATATCGGCCCGAAAACGGGTAAGTCGTCGCATATGGGCAACAGCCTGCTGTTCGGCTACCTGCCGGTGACGGACGACTTCATCTCGGCGCCGGTCATCCTGAACGCGGGCGCGTCGCCGACGGACGTGACCCTGAGCTTCTACGACACCAACGGAACCCTGTTGAAGCAGGACACCACCACCCTGACGGCCCTGGCCGCGTACCGGCCCTTCGCCCGTCTGGCCAACACCCTGGCCGGGGCCGAGGGCGGCAACGTGGTGCTGATCGCCACCTCCAACGGCGAACCGATCACGGGCGTGGGTTTCGTCTTCAACGACCGCTACTTCGAACCGGCCATCGGCAACGCTACGGTCCTGTCACCCTAAACGCAGGCCGGAGCGCGAAGATGCGACCCCCGGGATATAAAGGGGGTCGTATTTTCAATTTGGAAAGACCCGCACTAGGAAAAGTGCTGACAAAAGCTGGAGGGCAACGACCCTGAACGGTGTGCCGGACTTGAAAAGCCGGTCTTGAGCCGTCAAATTGAGTTTGACCACACCAAACTTACGGGTCCCTCACCACGCCACTCATCAAAAATAAAAAAATTTGAGCTGATAGGCCCCTCTATTTCCGCATGTATAAGTGAACAAAAATGTCGCTTCGAGGCGGTATCATGCCCAAACTATTGCTTCGCCCTTCAGGAATCTCCCTTCTCGTCGGCCTGATCGACCTACAGCCGGGTAGCTTCGAATACTATATCAATGCGCTCAAACCGATCCTCAAAGATTGGGGCAAGCCCTGGCGACGCCGTTTCAAGGAAGACAGTCATCAATTGCCGGAACGTTTCTACAACCTGGACCATTTCTACCAGACGTGCGGCTTTGTTGGTTTGGGCGCATGGGACCTGGTCACCCTGACCCTCATGAGCGAGAAAGGTCTGGCCAATCACCTGTCTTTTATGGGGCATGTGCGCGGTCAGAGCTATTTTCACGCTCAGGATTTCTCTCTGGTGTTGGACGGTTCCCATCAATATGGTGACCGTGTTCGTGGATGCATGATACGTTTAGCAGAAATGACGCGGGAGCTTGGCTTGACAAGCATCGTCAAATTACCCGGCGAACGGGACCGGGTGGAATGGGGCGCACTGGAAGGCGAGAGCTTTACCCAACGGGCGTTGACCGATCGAGACGCCCATTACTACGCCCGATGGAACTCGCTGAATCTGAACCAGATCAACTGTGGCAAAGATCGTTCTAATTTTTGGGGATACGATAGCGAAGAAACCGTTAGCGTCACGGACGATCGAGAAAAAGAACTCGTCGGACTCTATCAGTTAAAGTTGAACCAGGTCGCTTGGATGCGCCGCTTCGAATGGCTGCACACGCTCGCCTTTCTCACCATCCTTACCGCTGCATATCGCGAGAAAAAACGACAAGAGTGTTCCGAGGACCCTTCGCGTGTTTTTCCCGATGTCCTGCGTCCCATGTTCTGCGACGGTTACTTCGATTTATTCCTGCTTATGCGCAGTCCCTACCTCACCGCCATGGAATCATTTGTCCAAACCATCAAGTACCTGACCATCGATGAGGCGTTTGAGCTGTTGGAGAAGCAGGGGCTTGGCGGGTTGATGGCCTATCATGAAGAAATAGGGCACGAACCCCTGTTTGAACTCAGCCACAGTACGGTGGCGTTCTCCTACGGCCTGCAATGTAAGGCGCGCGAACACGCCGGACGCGTTCAGGTCACGCCGCAACATAGCCGTGATCTTCTGGCTGGAGATGCCGAAAATAGAGATATTCTTCCGAAAATATTACGTGATTATCGGCAAACATTCCGGTGCTTCAACCACCCGGACGGTATTGCCGAGAGCAAGGAAAAGATATTCCAGATCAGGCCCAGCACCCTGATTTCAGCCAACGCGGGTAAGCTGGTGCGCAGTATCGAAGAAATCGGACGCATTCGAAATTTAGCGAGTCAGGGCGCCAAACCCCTGTTCGGCCTATCCAAACACTTGTCTATTTTCTATGGTAGTTTCGATTTTGAACTCTTCCAAAAGCACAAACCCTGTTTCTTTGGTGATTTCCTGGCCGAACACCAAATGATCAAGCATTTGTTGCTGCGCTTCAAGCATATGGGTGGACACGATCATTCCGGAGCCTTGTTCCGTGAACGCACCTATTCGCCTCTGCTCTCCATGTTTTCCCAATTGGGTCCACCCCTGGATAAGGGGTTGCTCAAAAATGTGGCTATTTCGGATCGCATGCCGGACCGTCTGGCCCCGGAACAATCGCTGTGCTTGCTTAGCATCACCCATCTGGATGATCTCCTGACCCAATTGATCGAAAGGGTCGCAACCAATGCCTGGGAAGACAGTGAGATGTGGGAACATCTTGGAAAAAACTACCTCTACTGGCAAGAGGAGTTCGATCGTGTTTCTCATGAGGTGGCCGCCGCACCGAATGATCAACGGCCGGAAATGGCCAATATCCTGTTGCAACATTCCTTCAACCGATTTCTTAAGGATCGCTTTGCCGACTTTGTTTCTTTTGAAACCCTGGAGTCTTTGTTCACAACTATTTGTGCGGTGGATGGTTCCTTATCAGATCCCATGCGGTTCGATTTGGTTCTGGATGTGGCGCGTTATCTGCGACAAATACTGGCCTCTCTGATGACCATTTACACCATACCCCCTAAATACCCTGGAAATGGGTGCGATCCGGATCCGGAAGGCGATCCGTTCGTCATGACCCCCGGCTCGTTCCGTTACTACGATCTGGATACCAATTCCATTAAAGTAGAGAGGGTAACGAACGATGCAAAGGCTCACGAATGGGTTGGGGTGGAAAACTACCTGTTGGAAGCCATCGATTTGACCCATCGCATCGTGGCCCAGCGCACACAGGGTAGTTTTCCCTATCACGACCGCAGCTATGCCCGCATCTCCGATCTCAGAACGTTTCACACCAAAAAGCTGGTCAGTATATCCTGGATGGTGAACTGCACCATTCAAACCGTCAACCAATTTGTACAGACAAGGTTCGAAGCTTTTACCGAGGGGCCGTTAGGCCGTTTGATGGGTCTGTGTTGCGACCAACCCAAAGACAAGGATGAGGTTATATTACCGGGAATGCGGTATCTGGCCGGCTTCAGCAATTCCCCCGAGGTCGCCATCAAGTTGAAGGAAGGATCTGTATCGCTGAATGCACGGTTGCTGACCAGTGTAGGCAGTATGGTGATGATCTACCACGAAATCGGCCATCTTTACAGCCGTAGTCTGGGTCTGGATCGCAAGGATGAAGCAACAGGCTTTCATTTGGATTATCACTGGGATGAGGTCTGTGCCGATTTGTTTGCACGGAAGATGTGCTTTGCCCAGTTGGAGGCATTCGGCCTGGAAGAAATGATTCCTCGAGACGGGTTGTCCTGGAGTGTCACCCGGATTGATGGTTTCAGCGATCGGAAAGAGGTCTATGACCGGGTCGATCTCACCATGCTGGCCTGGATTTTCCAACTACTTCAAATGCCCAAAACCTATCGGGAGCATCATTTCTTATGGGTCTTGCAACGTCTGCACCTGGATGTCCTGATCCTGAAGACTTTTCTTTATCTTCACATCACGGGCGAATCCTGGATCGACAGTCGTCAAACGCTCTTCCAAAAGGTCTACCCGGCGATCCATGTATTCTTCCAGGAAAAGCTGCCGGCATTTTTAGACTATTTGCGCGAGGGTATCGATAAGGGCGCCGTCCATATCGGAGACAGTCGGAATTTCAATTTGGAAAGTTCGCTCTGGCAACATTATTTCTCCGGCGATACGCCGGAGATTGAAGAGATCGGCTATTCAATGACACTCTTTTGTATGGATCGTTTCCAAACCTTGCGCGACGGTATCTTCCAAGGCAGTATGTTCTACCGCTTTCTTGCCTTCCTGGCCATGCCCGTGGAGGTGGAGGTACCCATGACATCAACGGAGACCAGCGTTCCCTTTCACTGTCCCTCGTTTTTGCAACCGATGATTTGGGACGGGGTCAACTCCAAGACGCGCTCTCGGGAATTACACCAATTGTTGGAAGGCATCCTGGAACGCCGCGGACGATACACCAAGGCTGAAAACTTCTTTGCCGCCGCTGCCCAACTGGTGGGTTTGATCAACCTGAGTTTCTGTGGCAACGGCTCCTCACACACCATCTTTTTCAACGGCTATCCGGGGTTTGCCCACTGCCGGGATCAGCAAAACCTGGCCCGTCTGCGCCAGTTGGCGACCATGTTGATTCAACAAGGCGGCGCCATGGCCATGGACGAGTATTTGGAGAGGCATGGTTATTGGGGCCGTCCAACCCGATGGAAAGGCACCTTATTCAAGGCCGGGAGTGAGGACGATAAGGTCAAGACACCGGTGCATCAGTCTCATCCGGCGGCGGATCCGATGCCGCCACGGCTACCTCACGCATCCAACTAGCGCCGCTTTGTAGTTGATGAATAGCAAGCAATTCCGGGTTCTTTTTTCCCAGGGCTTGCAGGACCTCATCCAAATAGGCGACCTGACTCTCGTAATACGATGCATCCTCTGTCAATTGGTTCACCAGATCCAGATGTTCCTTTCTATTGCCCTCCAAAATCTGTTGCAAATTGGGAACATCTTCACTTGACCCGCAACCGGTTAACAAGTCTGTGATCCATTGATTGAAGGGATCTTCAACATCAGGCGTAGGGGCAATGAAGATAGAGCGGATGTTGAGCAACTTTTCCCAGGCATCGGGACCTTCTATGTTATTCAACAGGCTTTTAACGGTTGCATGATGAGCCAGATGCTTCTCTCCCAGGGTTTTGCTTTCCTGGCTGATGAAAAACGCCCCGCTCTTCAGAGCCACCAGGTAGGCGAACAACTCGCCGCGTAACCGCATATCCGAGCGCAAGAACCGGCTTGCGCTAACTCGATGGTGGTCATAGATCCCCATACGGGAAGTCAGATCTCCGAAATTGGGTTCGAGACGACCTTCTTCCTTCATGACCAGATAGACATTCAGGTTTTCTAATTGGAAGAGGTAGCGCTGAAATTGAAGCGCCTCCTGATCGCAGGGAAGAGCACTGACAAACGCCTCGCACAGATGTATCCAAGACTTGACCATGTCCCCTACCGCGCCTGGTTCCTCGAGGAATTTTGGATGGATCTGATGCGCCACATGAGTGGATGCCTGTCTGGACACTCGCACCAACTGGTCGATCAGCAGCGCAACAAGGGAAACACCATGAAGCGCAAGGGCTCGATAGTTGCCCAACAACCGCAAATAATCAGCAATCTTACGCAATTGCTGAAGTGCCCGCGCCGCATCCTCCAGCCACATGGTTTCGAAGTAATAGGTCATCAACACCATGATGCGTTCCAAGCCGCCCGGCTCATCTTGGAACCCTCGAGTAAGGAGAGCCGGTCGTTTGCTCATGACGACCCCCGGAACGGTGGGTTTGCACAGCCACTTTTTGCCGCTGGGCAGGCTACACAGGTTTTTGACCAGGGTGACTTTGCGGGTGGGTGTGAAAAGGTCGATGAAATCTTCCAGCGGGGCAGTATCTATCTCATCATCGATCAGTGCACGCATATAATCGCGGGATAACGAAAAGCTGTTGATTTCTCGCCCAAAGTCCGGCGCGATAATCTTGACGGCGCGCTCAATCGCCATGACCGGGAGCTCATCTTCCGCCGGTTGGTCGGCAGCTAATTGCACCAATTCGTTGGCCAGTCGGATCGCGGTTCGCGGATTATTGCCCGAACCGGTTTTGATGAGTTCTTCAAGGTCTTCTTGTGAAGTGCCGGTTACACCACCCTCTTGGAGAATGTGGGTAATCAGCTCGGGAATGCGTGCCTCGGCGTCGGGGACATCGATGCGCAACTGGATCAGCTTGTCGATGTATTCCGTGATGGTGAAATCATCGATGCCGTATTTTTCCTTATAGCGCTTGCGGATGAAGCCGTCCAAAACGCGTTCATTGAGCGCCAAGACAAAGACACAGCCCGGCAAGTCCAGGACCAGCTTGATCTCTTCCAGTAAATCGATGGCGCGATCGGGTTCACAGCGGTCCAGATCATCGATGAAAATAAAGATCTTCCGGTTCTTTTTCTCCAAGCGCTTTGCCAATTGTTCCCGCAAGAGATCGATCTGCCGCGAGAACACACCGGTTTCCGTCTGAATCTTTTCGAGTTCTTTTTGTGGTGTCGATACGTCGATTTTGTCCAAGCGATCCAAGGTGTTTTTTGCATCGTAGGTGATCTTGCCCTTAGCCGGACCGACATTGGCGGTGACACTGACCTTGAAACCGGCCAACAACGCCTTGAAGCCTTCGTAAGCTTCCTCCGCCCATTTGATGAATGCGGAGTTGGTTACCAGCGAGGCTAACAAAGGGATGACGGGATAGGCATCGCCCTCGTACTGCCAGGCATTGTAGTGAACAGCGGTTTGATTTTTGTTTTCCAAAATGGTCGCCAACATGTGGCAAAAACTGGTCTTGCCCGCTCCCCAAGGACCGTGCACGCCAATGATGAATGCCTTGTCCAAGGCAATCAGCTCTCTTGCGCGAAGATCGGCTTTCGGGATGAAACCGAACCAATCCTTTTCACCGCCTTTTTCCCAGGGCTTATCAGGATAATACCGAGCATGCTCTTGACGGTTTCCAAACATCCCAAGACCTTTCACGAAACGTTTAAGGCCGGATCGCCAATGGTCACACACCAATGCGACCGGCTTTAAAAAGAATCGATTGGGCCGACCATCGTTTTCGCGACATCGACACAGGGTTGTAACAAGTACTGCCGGTTTCAATAGATCATGACAGATGCCATATCCCGATAGGTCTTACCGTTGTATGCCTTGAACGTCAGGGTTTGGGAGAGCCGGGCATCGGGATTTTCACGCCGAATCTCGCGCTCTTTGGCTTTCAGGTTAAGATATTGTCTCAAGGCTTGTGAAATAATTTCTTTCTTGTTCATCTGCGATTCTTTCATTTCGTCTTGCAGGAGCAGGGTTAAATCGGGTGGTAGATTAACGTTGACATTGTTACTCATGGTTTTTTCTGACATGACTGAACCTCCCTCTGTGACTTCGAGACAAGGGCGTAAGTCCCCTCTTACGGTTCCAATATAGGTTCCGCCTCTGTATATGTCAACGTTTTTATATCACAAAAAGTTGCAAATAACAACATTTAGTGATGCAAGGGGTAACATGATATCATCGCTTCAAGCTTTCTTCCCACCGCAATCCGCTTCCCCGGGTCGAATGTCCCGGCTTCGGCGACCGGTCCGTGAACAGGTCATAGAACATGACGCCCAACCCGTAAACATCGGTGCCCGTGGCCGGCTCGTTCGGCCCGCCCGGTTGTTGCTCGGGCGCCATGTACCCGGGCGGGAGGGGGGAAGCAACCGTCACCCTGACCGCTCGACGCAACGGCGGCGAGAGCGACAAGGCAATGCGCACCATTCCTCCCGGTGGGGAAGAGAGGGACGGCCCCGTCAGGAGCCGTCCCGGCCCGTTTGAACCCGTTTCGGGAACCGGTTCACGGGGCTTGCAGCAGCACCGTATTCTGGGGTGTTGACGGTTGAATGACCACGCGGTAAACCTCAGGCGAGGAACAGGTAGGCCCGTTGATGCTGTAAGGTTCCGTGGCGCCGATTCCGCCGATCAGGTAACCCAATACCCGTGTGGTGGTGATCGCATTCAAGTTGATCACGCCGTTGGCAAAGACCGGAACATCGTGGCTCGGCACAAAATGTGTCTCCGCCCCGCCGAGGCGTATGGTTTTAGCGCCGCAAGGCGTAACCGGCGTCGGCGGGAAGGTGGTGCCCACGTGCAGGTACTGGTTGGTGCCGGCTTGGTTGACCTTGAGCGTGGTGATGGAATCGATAAACGGCAGGCCGTCGATGCCCTTGCTCAAGTCTACCGTGTCGTGAACCAGGCCGGTTCCGTTCCAATAATAGTAGGAGATGCCCGCCATGAAAGTGCTGTACATGGTTTTCCCGGCATCGTCGAACATCTGGATTACCGCGCAGTTGTACTGGCTCATGAGCTGTTTGGCCGAGGTGTCCTCGTCAAGCGATACGCAGGTGGTATCGGTCTGTACGTAGATGGGTTCCAGGTACCCCTCCACGTCGTTTTTGAAAACGCCGCCGTAAGCCGTTACCGCATAGGTGCCGTCCGGTCTCCGCGACGGCGCCACCGTCAGGTCGCGGCGGTGGTAGGGGTTGTCGGGCGGCAGGTTGGACGCGGTCTGGATATCGGGATAGACGCAATGGTCTTTGACGGTCAGGTCCACCGACAAGATCCGCCGTTGCGCTTGCATCTCGATCAGGTGAACCCGATTCAGATACTCCTGGGTAAATCCCGCCCCACTCCGGGTGTATTTGCCCTGAAACTCCTGGCCGAACACCAGCATGTACAGATTGTCCTGGCGTCTTCCGGCTTTATCGAAGACGGGTTGCAACTCGCCGCCGGTCACCATGGCCGGAGCGAAGTTGGCGTTGAAACCTATGTGTTGCGCGGCAAAGGTTGCGTCCAGCGGGCCGCCGTTGAGGATGGTGTTCGTCAATGCGGCCAGGTCCAGCACCGTGATGTAGGGGAGCGTTACCAGGGTGGGGTCCTCGAAACTTTCACCGTAGCCGCCGACAATGTAGAGCCAGTTGCCGTCCGCGTAGTACTGCGGATTGGTGGCGCGCAGGTGTTGCGCGATTCTCTTGGGGAGCGCATCCGTGGTCTGTGAGCCCAATACGGTTCCCGCCGGCAGATCCAGAATGTAGATGGTGCGGTTGGCCTCGCTCTTGGGGAAGGCGTCGGGTTCTTTCAGGTCGGCGGGGAAACCGTGCAGGCCGTTGGTGCGGCCGCCCACCACGATGAATTTTCCTTCGAATTCAGCGGCCGAGAAGGAGTGAACGCCGGGCCATTCCTTGACGGGTATTTCGATTTTATCCAGGCTCAGGGTGAAGGGAATATCGCCGGATGCCGCGGCGGGCAAAGCGGAGAGCAGGGCGGCAATCAGGATGATGTAGTGTCTTTTCATGGTTGTACTCCTCATTATAATGACTCCAGCCATTTCACCAACATCTCGTGCCGCGAATCCGAGAGTTCGCGTGTGACAGGCATATAGGCGGGTTCCGGCCGTGTGAGCCGCAAAAAGTGGAGCATGATTTCCTTGTTGTTGACCACCATTTGCTCATCGCCGATGTTGAGCATGGAAACCATGCCCGGGTAAAGCCGGGCGAATTGTTGCAGCACGGGTCCCGCGTCCTTGTCCCAGGTGGGCTTGTCGGGAACCGTGTACTGTCGCCAGATCAACAGCGTGAAGAACTCCAGGCCCGTTGCCGGTTCCATATAGCTGTCTAACGGTTGGTTCCAGGTGCCGGTCGGCGGCAGTTCAGGCGGCGATTGGGTCAGCAGGAAGTTGATGCGACTGTCCATATCCACCCGGGGTCCTTGCAGGTCCATTTCCTGAACGGGCGCGCCAAAGGTATAGGTGGCGATGCCGTCGGCGTTGGTTTTCGCCGGCGTCACGGTATAGTCGGGACTTTCCACGATGTGCCAGGTGTATTCCAGATAGGTGCCGTCGTGACCCGGATTGGGCTTCCACCGGACCGAATAGGGGTAGAGGGGAATGGGGATATCGACCGCCTTTTGGGGTTGGCCGAACTTCATATACTGGATTTGCGCGTCTACAGATTGCCCCTGCTCCACGCGAAGCGCGGGCGGGTCGATGTCGATATAAACGCCGTCGTCGGCCTCGACCAGGATGGTGGCGGGCATGCCTTTGTAGTCTATTTGCACCGCGAGCGGTTTATCGGCACAGGCGGTGACTTCACCGGCAGTCAGGGAGATAGGTACGATGCCGCTGTTGGTAAGGTAATCGAACGACTTCCAACTGCCGGAAAAAGAAGCCTGATCGTTGCCCAACGGCACGGCTCCGTTGGCAAATGGGGTAAACATGCTGCCGTCCAGGTAGCCCACCTTGAAGTTGTCGAACAGCAACCTGCCGTTGGAGCTGTTGGTGGCTTCATCGCCCTGCACGCCGATAGCGGGGCCCAGGTCCAGGGTCAGGGTATCGGCGTCGATTTTTCCGAAGGCGGGCATCCAAGGCAGGTTCGCCAATTCGTCGTGATTGGTGCCGAAAACATTGCCTTGATTGTTCTTCAGCGCGGCCTGGCGTTTGGTGCTCGGCGCGGTGGGGAATACCAGGCGGCGGGCCGGGGCAAGCTGGCTCAGTTCGCCCGCGAAGGCCGGCCCGAAGGTGCCTTGAATGCGGCCGAAACCGAAATCATCGCTCTGCATGCCGCGTTGGCCGCGATACAGATCAAGGATGAACCGCATGGCAATGCCGTCCTCCAGGGTAGCCGCCTTCAAGGCAGACAGGACGGGTGAACGGCTGTAATCGCCCATCCAGTGGAGGTTGGTAAGGCGGGCGCCGTAATTTCCGGCCGCACTGTAACTGCCCGCCACACCGGGCGACACCTTCCCGCCCAGGTCACGCAGGTTGGTGGGTTCCATATAACCATAGACTCCTGAATACGTTTCCTCGTCGGAGTTGAGCATCAACAGGCCCACCCACATGGCGTTGATCTGCGAGCGGTACTGCTGGTCCGAGTCGTAATCGGAGAGTTTGGCGTTGCTGGTCGGCACATCCGGCAGCGTGCCCATGGCGCTGTAGGGGCCCTGCGAATCCACCCGGGCGCCTACCAGCGGATCGATATTGCCGTCTGTAATAGGGATGCCGTCGGTACCGACCACCGATCGTATTTTGCAGCCGCGAAGGTAGAACTGCATCTGGCCGTTTTGGTTCCAGGTTGTATTGCTCAGGGTATCGAAGAGTTTTTCCGAACCGTTGAGATAGTTCATCGTTGCATTATTGAGGGTACCGATGCTGGTGTAAAAGGTCCCGGAAAAATGAATCCGTGGAACATCCAGGTAACTCATCATAGTTCTCCTGCTCCCTTCGCGGGCCGAGGGATATTCTTAAAGGCAAAAGATTCTCGTGGCTAAAAGGATTAAATAGGGTAATTGGCCTGATATGAGAAACAGATTAACATAATTTAAGGCCGGCTTCGAGTTCAATTTAGTGCCGGAAAGTAAAACATCACCGATCTATTTGGTCCGACTTAATATTTGGTTCCTACGACACCGAGAAACCGTACCCTGCCTTCCGGCGCTATCTGGTAACCCCGATCATTCTTGTGTCGGGACGGCCGGAGCCCAGGTTTTTTCGGGCGCGGTTTAGGATTTGGTTGAAGTCGGCTTGGGCGCCGGTTTGGTCGCCCGCTTGTTGTTTGACCTCGACCATGGTCCATTCCGTGCGTAGGGTGCTTGGGTGTCTGCCCGGGCGCCAGGTAGCCGGACGTGTGTTGTCGCAAGCGTTTCTTTCGAGCCGGCTCTCATCTGAAGGAAACGGAAATTATATCAGTGCAAAAAGTAACCAATCGACGCCCTGAATTACATAAGCATCTATTTAGCCGCAAAATATGCAACATCTCAATAAGTTCGGGCAGGGTGACCGAAAAGTGCCGAATCGGAGCCTGTCAAAATTCTCTTGCAAAAGATCCGGGGCCCGGTCCGCACATTTAAAACCGGCGGAAAACCAGCCGTCGCCCCGGCCGCCTATCAAAATTCTCTCGCAAAGTACTCGGTGCCCGGGCCGCCCCTCAAAAACCGGCGGAAAACCAGCCGTCGCCCCGGCCGCCTATCAAAATTCTCTCGCAAAGTACTCGGTGCCCGGGCCGCCCCTCAAAAACCGGCGAAATACAAGCCGTC
>JAAUYB010135803.1_pt1 | contig 46383 bp, 35 predicted proteins | sample 7278071 | NCBI WGS metagenome assembly JAAUYB01 (sample SAMN14350121, study PRJNA611818) | marine sediment metagenome | isolation source: surface marine sediment (1.8m) | place: French Polynesia: Moorea | collected 2018-08
GACGCCACCCTTGATGGCGTTGACGATCTCTTCGCCGAGGTCAAACGTGCCGAAATGGATGTCACCCGCCATGCCGTTTTCCTGCAGCGCGGCAATCGTCGGGTCGGCCGAGACCGGGCCCAGCGTCAGGATGCCGTCCACGTCGGGATTGGCCGACAGATAAGCCAGAACCTTGTTCTTGATTTCCGCCGGGTCAGTGCCGGAATCCATCATCGCGTCACCCAGATCGATGCCCAGGCCTTCGGCATAGCCGCGGCAGCGCTCACCCACGGTGGGCTGCTGGATCGCGTGGTTCACGCAGAGGAACTTGGTGACGCCTTCGCCCTTGGCGCGCAGACCCGCGGCGAAACCAGCGTCATATTCGGGCTGGCCGACATACATTAGAGCCCCCACTTCGCGCGCCTGGTCCGGCGTGCCGGTGTTCATGATGATGACGTCGATGCCCTGATCGACCGCGTCCGCAATCGGCCCTTTCAGCACGTCAAAGTCCGCGAGCGTGGTGATGATCCCGTCGGGGCCAGCAGCGGCGGCCTGCTCGATGATCCGGGCCATGTCGGCGATGTCACCGGTCGGCGGGTTGCGGTATTCCACTTCGACGCCAACCTGTTCGCCGGCCAGCGCGATGCCGTTCTTGATGGTGTTCCACCAGGTGTCGCTGTCAGGTGCGTGGCTGACCAGCACGTAACTCAGCGACCCATGGCCTTCGGCCTGCGCCGCCAACGGCGCGGAAAGCAGCGCGGCCCCAACGGCCAGCGACTTCAGAACTGTCTTCATGATTTCCTCCCAGACATTCCATAGCGTGTCTTAATCGGGCCGGTTTCCCCGCCTCGTGGGCGAAAGCTAAGCACAGGGTCGAAAAAAATGCAACCGGTTGCAAAGTCTGCGTTCACTTTTCTTGCGCCCTCTCTTACTGTGCCTGTGCCATGAGGAAATCGACATGCCTGTGACGTTGAAAGAGGTGGCCGAACGCGCCGGCGTTTCGCGATCCGCGGTGTCACGCACATTCACCGAGGGCGCGTCGGTGTCGCAAAAGACCCGCAAGAAGGTGGAAAAGGCCGCCACCGAGCTTGGGTATCGGCCTAACGCGCTCGCCTCGTCCCTGACCACCGGGCGGACCAAGCTGATTGGGCTCATCTCCAACAATTTCCACAACCCGCTGTTTCTGGAGGTCTTCGATCTTTTCACCCGCAGCCTGCAGGACCGTGGATTGCGTCCGCTGCTGGTGAACCTGACGGATGAGACGGACCCGGCGCACTCGATTGAGCTGCTGCGGCAGTATTCCGTCGATGGCGTGATCGTCGCCTCTTCAACCCTGTCGCCGGAGTTTTCCAAGGCGTTCCGCGATGCGCGTATCCCGGTGGTGCATTCCTTTGGCCGCTTTGCCAGCGCACCGCATGTGCATGTTGTGGGCATCGACAACGTGGAATGCGGGCGGATGGCGGCGCGGACGTTGCTGGCGCATGGCTACCGCAAATTGGCATTCCTTGGCGGCCCGCGCGAGGCAACCTCGACCACCGACCGGCGCAAGGGGTTTTTCGAAGTGCTGGACGACACGCCCGGCGTCGAGGCCAGCGAAAGCTATGCCACCGCCTATTCCTTTGATGCTGGCCGGGCCGAGATGCTGAACCTGCTGCAAGATGACCCGGCCGAGGCGTATTTCTGCGGCGACGACGTTTTGTCGATCGGCGCGCTGAGTGCGGCGGGCAGCATGGGTCTGCGCGTGCCCGAAGACATCGGGATCATCGGGCTCAATGACATGGAAATGGCGCGCTGGGAAAACATCAACCTGACCACGATCCGCCAGCCGATCCGGCAGATCATCGACAGCTCGATCGAGCTGGTGGTCGCCATGCTGGAAGACCCGGACCGCTACCCCGAAGCGCGGCTGTTTTCTTGTGAGGTGATCGAACGGGGCACGCTGCGCCCGCGCTGAACCTTAGCGGAACATCGGCGGGCGGGCATCCACCCAGGCGCCCTGATCCTGCGCCGAGGCCACCGCCGCATAGACCGCCGCCATCGAGCGCAGGCCGTCTTCGGCTGTCGGCAGATTGCCCTTCGCCTCACCCCGCAAACGCGCCGCAAAATCGGCATAGATATTAGCAACCGCCAAAGGGAAGCCTTCGGGATGGGCAATCGCCACGCGTGAAAGGCGCGCGGCGTCCTCCGCCAGCCCCTCTTCGCCCTTTTCGATGATCTCGACACGGCCGCCCAGCTTGTGGAAATAGACCTGGTTGGGCTGTTCCGAGGCCCAGCGCATCCCGCCCTTTTCGCCAAAGACCTGGATGTCCAGCCCATGCTGACGGCCCAAGGCGATGGTCGAGGTCCAAAGCCGCCCAACCGTGCCCTTGTCGGTGCGGAAGTTGACCATCGCGTCATCCTCCAGCACCCGGCCCGGCACGGTCGAGGCGAAATCGGCCGACAGGGTGCGCACCTCATCGCCGAGGATAAACGACGCCAGATGTAGCGCGTGAATGCCACAATCGGCCATCTGCCCCGACACCCCAGCCTGCGCCGGATCATAGCGCCAGCGCACGCGCGGATTGTCGGCATCGTCCCCAGCCGCGTGGTGCCCGTGGCTGAAATTGGCAACGACCGTGCGGATCGCCCCCAGCTCACCCGACGCCACCATCGCCTTCATCTGGCGGATCATCGGGTAGGCGCTGTAGCAGTAATTCACCGCGCAGATCTTGCCGCTCGCCTGCGCCAGGCGCACGATCTCTTCACCCTCCTCAACGGTCATCGTCATCGGCTTTTCGCAGAGCACATTGAACCCGGCCTCGAGGAAAGCCTTGGTGATCTCAAAATGCGTGTTGTTGGGGGTGGCGACGGTCACCAGGTCAATCCGGTCGTCGCGGTTACGTTCACCCTCCAGCATCTCTTGCCAGTTGCCATAGGCCCGGTCCGCCGCGATCCCCAGCGTCTGCGCATATGCCTTGCCCCGTGCCGCATCCACGTCCAAAGCGCCGGCAGCAAAGGAGAACAGCCCATCCGCCTGCGCCCCCAGACGATGCGCCGGCCCAATCTGGCTGCCTTCACCGCCGCCGATCATACCCCAGTTCAGCTTGCTCATCCGCCCGGCCCCTTACTCAAACCCAATGGAGCGCAGATACGCCCGGTTCACCTTAGCATCGCGCAGCGGATCGGTATCAGGCAGGGTCGGATCGCAGTCCTGCTCCACCGTGCACCAGCCGTCAAAGCCTTTCTGCAGCAGGATCTCGCGCACCCTTGGGAAATCCACATCGCCGTCGCCAAGGTTGCAGAAAATGCCCTGCCCGCAGGCGTCGTAAAACCCGGTGCCTTCGGCAATCACATCCGCTTTGACAGTCGGGTCGATGTCCTTGAAATGCATATAGCTGATCCGCTGGATATAGCGCTCCATAAACGCCACGGGATCAAAGCCGGCATAGGAATGGTGGCCGGTGTCAAAGCAGATCTTGAGGATGCTCTCGTCAACCTCGTCCAGCAGGCGGATCAGCTCTGGCTCAAAGTCCATGAAGCCGGCGGCATGGGCGTGCATGCCAACGGTCAGCCCGTATTCCTCCGCCCCCATCCGCGCCACATGCGCGATCCGGTCGCGAAACGCCGCCCATTCGGCATCGTCCATCTGTTCGGCCGCATCAGCGCGGCCCGCGGTGGGCGCACGACGGGGCGAGATCGAATCGATCAGCACCAGATGTCGCGCGCCATGCGCGGTCAGCGCCTTGCAGGTGCGGATCGAGGCATCGAGCACCTCATCCCATTTCTCCGGGTCGTGAAACGGCCGGAAGACAACGCCGCCAATGAGCTCGAGATCATGCTCGGCCAGGGCCTGGGCCACTTGCGGCGGATCCTCGGGCATGAAGCCGACAGGCCCCAGCTCGATCCCCCGATACCCCGCTTCGGCGTTTTCGCGCAGCACGTCGCGCCAATCGGGGTTGCGCGGGTCCCCCGCAAATTCGACGCCCCAGGAACAGGGGGCATTGCCGATCTTGATGCTCACGGCGTGGGCTCCTTTGTTATGTGTCTTGAACGGTCGCCCAGCCGCCGCCGGCATGTGAGGCGCGGATTGCCTGGGCCACGCGCGACACCGCCAGACCGTCGCGGAAGGTCGGCCATTTCGGCGCGCCGCTCTCGATCGCCTGCAGAAAATCGCGCGCTTCGATGATGATCTGATCCTGATAGCCGGTGCCGTGCCCCGGCCCCTGGCAAAAGGGCAGGTAATCGGGATGGGCCGGGCCGGTCAGGATCTGGCGAAAGCCGCGTTCTGCCTCGGCCCCGTCGGCCTTGTAGAGCCAGAGCGCGTTCTGGTCTTCCTGGTTGAAGCGAACCGCGCCCTTGGTCCCGGTGACCTCATAGATGTAACCCATTTTGCGCCCCGTCGCGATGCGGCTGAAGTAAAGATGCCCCATCGCACCATTGGCAAAGCGGCACATCATCTGGGCCTGATCGTCGTTGGTGACTTCGCCGCCGGGGCGGGTTCTGTGGACAGTTTCCACCTCTCCCATGACCTTGGTGATCGGTCCCATCAGCGCCAGGGCCGCGTTGATCATATGCGGGGCCAGATCTCCGACAGTGCCGTTGGCATCGCCTGATGTACGCCAAGTGGCGGGCAGGTCGGGATCAGCCAGGAAGTCTTCGGTATGTTCGCCGCGGAACCAGGTGACCTCGCCGATCACGCCCTCGGCGATGAGTTGGCGTGCGTATTGCGTTGCCGGTGTCCGGACATAGTTGAAGCCGATCATGTTCACAGCGCCGGCGGCCTCGGCCGCAGCGACCATGGCCTCGGCATCCGCCAGCGACGCGCCCAGCGGTTTTTCGCAGAACACCGGTTTGCCGAGCGCAAAGGCCGCCTCGGCGATGGCGCGATGGGTTTCCTGAGGTGACGCGATGACAATCGCCTCGACACGGTTATCGGCGACCAAAGCCTGCCAATCCTCGGCCGCCCGGGCAAAGCCAAACGCCTTGCGATAGCGTTCTGCCGAGGCGGGGGAGGAGGCCGCCACCATCTCAAGCCGCGGGCGCAGGCCGGTGTCGAACACCGCCCCCACCGCGGCATAGGCCACCGCATGGGCTTTGCCCATGTAGCCACCGCCGATGATGCCTATGCCGATCTGGGTCATGTGCGGGTCCGAAAAACAGATTGCAACCGGTTGCAATAGCGGTATCCTTGAATGGTCCGCAGGGTCAAGGGGTTTGACCCGCTGCCATGCACAACACCGCCCGCCCGAAAGGAGAGCCCCGATGAGCGACGACACTATCCGTCTGACGACGGCCCAGGCGATCATCCGCTTTCTCAACGCCCAGTTCATCGACATAGACGGCGAACGCCAAAGGGTTTGCGGCGGCGGCTTCGGCATTTTCGGCCATGGCAATGTCACCTGTCTGGGCGAGGCGTTGTACGATCATCGCGAAACCCTGCCGCTTTATCGCGGGCAGAACGAACAGAGCATGGGATTCGCCGCGGCGGCCTACGCGAAATACCATCTGCGGCGGCGGTTCATGTTTTGCACGGCCTCGGCCGGGCCCGGTACGGCGAACCTGCTGACCGCCTCGGCGCTGGCGCACGCCAATCGGCTGCCGATGCTGATGCTCTGCGGCGATACCTTCCTGACCCGCCTGCCCGACCCGGTGCTGCAACAGCTCGAGCATTTCAACAACCCCGCGCTTGGCCTCAACGACGCCTTTCAGGCGGTCACCCGCTATTGGGACCGGATCACCCATCCCGCGCAGGTGATCCAATCGCTGCCCGCGGCACTTGCCACCATGCTGGACCCCGCCGATTGCGGCCCGGCTTTCATCGCTTTGCCACAGGATGTGCAGGGGTGGGCGTATGACTACCCCGTCGCGTTTTTTGCCGAAAAGACTCATCGCATCCGCCGGGTCACCCCGGATGCGGATGAAGTGGCCGAGGCCGCAACGCTGCTGACATCCGCCAAACGCCCGGTGATCATCGCCGGCGGTGGTGTGCAATACTCGGGGGCCGTCAAAGAGCTCACGCAATTCGCCGAAGCCCACCAGATCCCGGTGATCGAAACCATCGCCGGGCGCGCCAACCTGCTGAACGACCATGAACTGAACATCGGCCCGGTGGGGGTGACCGGATCGGACAGTGCCAATGCGGTGGCCGAGGCGGCGGATGTGATCCTGTCGGTCGGCTCGCGCCTGCAGGATTTCACCACCGGGTCCTGGACCGCCTTTGCCAAGGACGCGCGGTTTATCTCGCTCAATGCCGCGCGGCATGATGCGGGCAAGCACATGTCGCTGCCGGTCGTTGGCGACGCGAAGCTGGGGCTTCAAGAACTGGCCAAAGCAATGAGCGGCTACGCAGCCCCGCAGGACTGGCTAAGCTTTGCCCAAGGGGAACGCCGGAAATGGGACGCTTACGTTGCTGAAAACGTCAAACCCGGCAACCGTCCAAACTCTTATGCGCAGGCCATCGGCGTGGTGAACGCGCTTTGTGACAAACGCGACCGCGTCGTGGCGGCCGCAGGCGGGTTGCCCGCCGAGGTCACCGCCAACTGGCGCACGCTGGATATCGGCACGGTGGATGTGGAGTTCGGCTTTTCCTGCATGGGCTATGAGATTGCCGGCGGCTGGGGCGCGCGGATCGCGCAATCGGAAAATGAACCGGATGCCGACACCATCGTCTTTACCGGCGACGGGTCGTATCTGCTGCTCAATTCCGACATCTATTCCTCGGTCCTGTCGCAGAAAAAGCTGATCATCCTGGTGCTCGACAATGGCGGCTTTGCGGTGATCAACAAGCTGCAGAACAACACCGGCAATGAAAGCTTCAACAACCTCTTCACTGACGCCCCCACGATCCCCGAAGCGTTTGCCGTCGACTTTGTCAGCCACGCGGCCTCCATGGGCGCGAATGCCGTCTATGCCGACAATGCCGAGGACCTCGCCAGCGCGTTCAAGGCGGCCAAGGCCGCGGACAAGACCAGCGTGATTGTGATGAACGTCGACGCCTATGAAGGTTGGACGACCGAGGGCCACACCTGGTGGGAGGTGGGCACGCCCGCCGTGTCGGAACACGCCTCGGTCCGGGAAAAGCACCTCGAGATCGAGGCCAGCCGCGACCGTCAGAGAAAGGGCGTCTGATGCGCGCCCTAACGGGAGACATCGTGCCATGAGCGCCGTGCTAAACGGGATCGCCAAGCGCAACTTTGTTGTGGTGGGCCGCGTCGGGATGGACCTGTCGCCGCATCCCCCAGGCACGCGCACCCGCGACGCCGAAAGCATGATGGTCGCCATGGGCGGCAGCAGCGCCAATATCGCCGCCGGTCTGGTCAAGTTCGGCTGTGAGGCAGCGCTGATCACTTGCGTGTCGGACGACGCGGTGGGCTGGTATTGCGAGGCGCAGCTCGATTACTACGGCGTTGACCGCACCCATGTGCGACGCATCCAGGGTGAGGAACGCACCTCGCTCGCCGTCTATGAAACCCGCGTGGAAGAGCACCAATCGGTGATCTACCGCAACAACGCCGCCGACTTTCAGATGACAGTCGCGGATGTCGAGGCAGTCGATTACGCCCGCTACGGCGCACTGATCACCGCGGGCACCGTCTTTGCGGCTGAGCCGTCGCGCACCGCCGCTTTCCGCGCCTTTGAGCTTGCCAAGGCCGCAGGTCTGCCGATCATATTCGACGTCGATTACCGCCCCTATAGCTGGCCCTCCCCCGAGGTCGCCGCCGATGTGCTGTCCCGTGCCGGTGCCTTGTCGGACGTGATCGTCGGCAATGACGAAGAGTTCGGCTTTATGGCCGGCGATTTCGCCAAGGGGTTGGCCAAGGCCCGCGATCTCGCCACCACCTCCGCCATCGTGGTCTACAAGATGGGCCCCGAGGGCGCAGTGACGTTCTCTGACGGGCAGGAAACCCGCACCGGGATCTACCCGGTTGACGCCCTGAAGCCCACTGGCGCAGGCGACAGCTTCATGGCCGGTCTGCTCTCGGGCCTCGCCGAAGATCTGCCGCTGCGCGACGCCGTGCTGCGCGGCTCGGCCTGTGCGGCCATCGTTGTCAGCAAACCGGGCTGCGCGCCGGCCATGCCCAACCACGAACAACTCGCCGCCTTTCTGGCCGCAAACCCTCATCCAACAGAGGTCTGACCGCCATGCATATCCCCCCGTTTGACAACCAAAACCAGCCGATCGTCGATATCGACAACGACGTGGTGCCACTGAACTACTTCAACATCGTCAAGCTGAAGAAGGGCGAAAGCTTTGGCTACAGCGTGCCGGGGTTCGAAACCTGTATCGCCCCCGCCACCGGGTTGATCGACGTGACGGTGGGCGGTTTTGAGGCCAAGGAAATCGGCGGGCGCGGCGTCGATGTTTGGGATGGCGAGCCCGAGGGGGTTTATGTTCCCACCGGGGCGGAGGCGCGTTTTACCTGCCTGTCGGACGAGGCCGAAGTCTTTGTCGCCGGAGCCAAATACGACGAGGTACTTGAGCCCTTCGCCGTGCGCGCCGATGAGATCGACCTGGTGCAATACGGCTCCGACGACACCAAGACACATCGCAAGATCAAGCACATCCTGGGCCAGAAACAGCATGGCCGCGTCGGGCGGCTCTTGGTGTCCGAGCTTTTTACCGTGGGTGCCGGCGGCTGGTCGGGCTTTCCCAGCCACAAGCATGACACTGACAACCTGCCCGGTGAAACCCGGCATGACGAGACCTACAACTTCCGCTTCAAACCCAGCTATGGTTCGGGCCTGCAGATGCTGCAGCGCGAGGATAACGAACCGGGCGACGCTTATCACATCGTCAACGGCTCAACGATCTGCATCGACAAGGGCTATCATCCCTGCGCGGTGCTACCGGGGTATGAGATGTATTATTTCACTATCCTCGGCGGCCTCAGCCAGCGCAGCCTGGTGCAGCATTTCCAGCCCACGCATGCGGATCAGCTGCACACCATCCCCGGGATCATGGACATGGTGGCCAAGTTCAAATGACCCTCGCCACCCTAAGCGAGGTGCTGCAACCCGCCCTCGCCGGCGGCTATGCCGTGGGCGGGCTGGTCTGCCTGGGGTGGGAGGATATGCGCGCGTACACGCGAGCGGCCGAGGCCGAAGGGCTGCCGGTGATCTTGCAGGCGGGCCCCTCCTGCCGCAAACACACACCCCTGCCGGTTCTGGGCAAGATGTTTCGCCATCTGGCCGAGGAGGTCTCGGTCCCCGTCGTGGCGCATCTGGACCACGGCTATACGTTCGAGGAATGCCAAGAGGCGCTCGAGGCAGGCTTCACCTCGCTGATGTATGACGGCTCCCGCAAGCCGCTGCAGCAGAACATTGATGAAACCGCGCGGATTGCCGAGATGGCCCATGCCGCCGGGATCTCCTGTGAGGGGGAAATCGGCTTTGTCGGCTATAGCGAGGGCGCGGCGTCGCAAGGCACCGACCCGGATGAAGCCGCGCGTTTTGCCCGCGAAAGCGGTGTGGACGCGATGGCGATCTCGGTCGGCAACGTGCATCTGCAGCAAAACCGCGAAGGTGGGTTGGATGAGGCCCGCATCCGCGCCATCGAGGCATTGACCCACGTCCCGTTGGTCATCCATGGCGGATCGGGTGTGCCGGTGGCGCAGCGCAGCGCCCTGGCGCGGACCTCCAAGATCTGCAAATTCAACATCGGGACCGAGCTGCGCATGGCCTTTTGCACGGCCTTGCGCGAGGCCTTGGCCGCTGATGACCAAAGATTTGACCGCGTGCAGATTCTGTCGCAGGTCGAAGCGCCCATCGAAACCGCCGCGCGCGCGGTGCTCCGCGCCCTTGGCCCCGCCTGAGGAGATACCATGCTATCCATCGGACTATTGGGCTGCGGCCGCATCGGCCAGGTGCACGCGCTCAGCATCAGCCGGATCGACAGCGCCCGCCTGACCGCCGTCGCCGACGCGGTGCACGAGGCGGCGCAGGCTGTGGCGGAGCGTTATGGCGCCGACACTCGCGAGGCGGATCAGATCATCACCGCGGACGACATCGACGCGGTGATCGTCGCCACGCCGACAACGCTGCACTACGATCAAATCCACGCGCTGGCGCAGGCCGGCAAGGCGATCTTTTGCGAAAAGCCCATTGACCTTTCGTCAGACCGCGCGGCGGAGTGTATGGCGGCGGTTGAAGCGGCCCGTGTGCCGTTCTTCACCGCCTTCAACCGGCGCTTTGACCCCAGCTTTGCGCATTTGCAGGCGCAACTGGCCGCCGGCGCCATTGGCGAGACCGAAATGGTGGTCATCACATCGCGCGACCCCGCGCCGCCACCGATCAGCTATATCCAAAGCTCGGGCGGGCTGTTCCGTGACATGATGATCCACGATCTCGACATGGCGCGTTTTTTGCTGGGCGAAGAACCGGTCGAGGTCTTTGCCAGCGGCGCCTGCCTGGTCGACCCCGAGATTGGCGCGGCCGGCGATGTCGACACCGCCGCGGTGACGCTGAAGACGGCCAGCGGCAAGCTCTGCCAGATCAACAATTCGCGCCGGGCGAGCTATGGCTATGATCAGCGGATCGAGGTGCATGGCTCAAACGGCATGCTGCGCGCGGCGAACCAGCTGGAGCATATGGTCGAACAGGCCGGGATTGCAGGCTTTGCCACAGCGCCCAACAAGCATTTCTTTCTCGAACGCTATGAGGCCGCGTATCTGGCGGAGATGCAGAGCTTTGTGGAGGCCATCGTGTCTGGCACCGCACCCGCGCCAACGATCCGCGACGGGGTGGCGGCACAGCGTTTGGCGGATGCCGCGGCGCTGTCGTGCGAGACTGGCAAGGTCGTGATCCTGACGCCCTGACGGTTTCAGAGAAACGCGCGCAACACAAGCTGGCGGGTGAAATGCTCCATCCCCTCGCCCGGCGCCATGTGGTTGATATCGAGAAACAATTCGGGGGAAAGCTCATACCCCTCAGGAGAGATCAACGGCAGCCCGGTCTCTGCCGTGACGCGCTGGAGCAAGGCCTCCATATGCGGCCCCGGCGCCTTCTCGGGCGCGCCTGTGCTGTGCAGCGGATGGATCCAGACGATCACACGCTCGGCGATCTCTTGCAGGATCTGCGCGCCTTCGATCCACTCGGCCACGCGGGTGTCATCAAACGGCACGCGGCCGCCATAGATATCCGCAATATCGAAATCCCGGTCCCGTTCCCACACCGTGCGGCGGCGCTTTTCGATGCGTTTGGGGTCAAAGGCCACATCGCCGCGCGCGGGCCCGTCCCAGGTGAATTCCGCTGACAGAGGAATGTCATGGCCCGTCAGAACCGCCCCTTCGAACACCGCCTGATCCAGCGCGATGTCCCCCGCGGGCGGCTTGGTGGAGACAATCACGGGGTCAAGCTCGTAAAGGATCGTGTCATGCCGCAGGCCCGCATCGGTCGAGATATCGCGCAGGTAGCGGCAGATGCGCGTGATCCCCCGCACGTTCAGCGCCGGCAGGCCGGCCATCAGCACCGACCGCACATCGCCCTGATCGCGCAGAAGATCGCGGATCACCGTGCCGCGCAGGCCCCGCATGGTTCCGGAGGACCCCACCGCCGTGACCAAGGGATGCGTCGCTGCGTCCAGCGCCGCTGGGGCCTTGCGGACAAACTCCAGCGCCCTGTTTGCGCGGCCCAGCTGGTTCGCAGGCACAGCGTCCAAGGCATCTTGCCCGACCTTGCCGCTCTCCAAAGCGGCCACCAGCGCCGGGTAAGGCATGTTGGCCAGCTGCGCCACGCGGTCTTGATCCAGTTTCAAACCAAAGCGCTCTTCCAGAAACAACGTCAGCTGCACAAAATCCATCGAATCGAGCCCCGCCCAAAGCAAGCTTTGCGCGGAGCGGGTTTTGTCAGGGTTCAGCGCCGGTTTGATCCGCCGGATCGCGGCCATAAGGGTGGCGTCCACGTCGTCTGAGGCCGGATCATCGCGGGCCTCGTCGGCCAGCCGGGCGGCAATCGTCTGGGCGATGGCCTTGCGATCCACCTTGCCGCTGGCATTCTTCGGGAACGGCGCCAGCCCCAGCACATTGACCGGGATCATGTAGCTGGCCAGGTCTTTTGCGAGATTGGTCAGATCGACCTCTGGCGACGGCTCGGTCGTCTCAACAACCGCCAAAGTATGCGTCGGGTTCGGGCAGTCCGGCGGCCAGGCCAGAACCACCGCGTTGGCGCCATCCACCAGCGGGCTGAGCGCGGTTTCGATCTCCCCCAGCTCGATCCGGTAGCCGCGGATATGCACCTGATCGTCACTGCGCCCGCGGAACTGCAACAGCCCGTCGCGCCATTCGGCAAGGTCACCGGTGTCGTAGTAGATGCCCACTCGCCCTGGCAAAGCGACGAACCGGTCAGCCGTCAGATCAGGCGCGTTCAGATAGCCGCCCGCCACCTGCGGCCCGCCGATGAGGAGCCGGCCAATCTGCCCCTCCTCCAGCGCCCTGCCCTGATCGTCCACCACCAGCATACGCGTCCTGCCCAGGGCCGTGCCGATCGGCGTTGTACCCTCGCGACCCATATCGCCGGGAACGGTGTAACGCGTGCAGGCAATCGTCGCCTCGGTCGGGCCGTACCAGTTTTCCACCCGCCCGTTCGGCACCGCCTGCACCCAGTCGAGGGCTAGGTCGCGTGCCAGCGCCTCCCCGCAGAAGAGCGCCTTGCGGATCGTCGGGAAGGCACCCGCCCCCATGCCGAGGGTCTGGCGCAGGATGTAGCCCAGCGACGGGACCGAGAACCACTGCGTGATCGCCTCACGCCGGATGTAATCGGCCGGGCGTTTGAGATCACTGTCGCTCGCCACCGCCAGACGCGCACCCGTGCTGAGCGCGATAAAGAGGTCGTGCACCGACAGATCAAAGGTCAGATCGAAGGTCTGGGAAAACACATCCTCAGGGGACGGTTGCAGCGCCTGGGTGGCGGCATCGAGATATGCCGTCAGGTTGCCATGCGAAATCGGCACACCTTTGGGGGTTCCGGTGCTACCGGAAGTGAACATCATATAGGCGATGTCGGTCAGCTCTGGCGTGACGGGCGGTTCAGCCAGGTCAACAAAGCTATGGCCATCGATCTCGGCAGCCCCCAGCGGCAGGCGCTGCGGGCCGTCACCTTCCCCCAGCATATCGAGCACCCGGCCCGTCGCGGTGTCGGCATGCACCAGAAGGCTCAGGCCCGAGCGGTCGACAATCGCGCGATTGCGGGCGTCCGGGAAACGGGCGTTCAGCGGGACATAGGTTCCGCCTGCGAGGACGGTGGCGATGATGCCGACATAAGACGCGATATCGCGCCCGGCATAGATTCCGACCACCGGCTGTGTCGCGCCGGCCAGGCCGCGGATGCGCCGGGCGAGTTCTTCGGCAGCGCCGAAAAACGCATCATAGCTCCAGCTGCGTTCGCCGATTGTGATCGCCGGCCGGTCGGCATGTTGCGCCGCGGCACGCGCGATCCGGGCGGCGAGGCTCAGCGGCCAGTCACCCGGGGCAAAGCCGTGTGTGTCCACCTGGGCATAAGGCAGGTCGAGCGCCTGGCCCAGGGTATCCAGCGCGGCGTGATGGCGTTTGTTGGCGATGCGGAAAAGCGGGCTCCACTGTTTGTTGGCCCGCCGCTCGAACGGTTCCAAAAGGCTCGGCCAGACCACGTTCCAGCGTTTCTCCGCGTCCTTCGCCGGCAGGTCGCGGGCATAGCCGAACCGGTTCATCAGATCCCCCAATGTGGCCTCGACCGCGCGGATCTGCCCGCGGCTTAGCGTCTGGCGGTATTTACGCGCATTGCCGGCCATCACCGGACGCGACAGGTTTTCCCAGGCGGCCTTGCGGGTGGAAAAATCCTGCACGTTGTCGCGGGCATGGAAGGACAACATTGCGTCTTCGAAGGGTTCGTCCAGAAAGGCGCAGAGCGCGCGCAAAACGGCCTCGGGCCGGGCAATCAGGTCCTCATAGCGCTGCAGGAAGACGCGCTCGGGCCCGAAATACCCGAGCATCCGCAGGCCGAACGTTTGGTCGTCGGCCCAGATCCGCAGCGCGTTGCGGATCGAGCCGAACTTGTTGCCCAGGCGCCCAGGTTTGAGGTTCTGGGCCGAGGCCAGATAGTCGCGCGGGTCACGCACCTGGAACACGAACTTGCAGTCGGGAAAGCTGTCGATGACCTGCGGCGCCACGTTGAAGAGATTGTTTTCCTTGATGAATAGGTGGGTCTTGCCAGAGAGGTCTCGGATCGCGTCATAGACGGCGCGGGTTAGCGGTTGCAAGGCGAAGGGGGTCACGGCGCGGGCGGCTTGCATAACCTGTTGCGCGTCCTCAGGCGCGAACCGCTTGTTCAGCGCGACCTCGAGGCTCTGCAGCAACAGTCCCCGCGCGGTGCCCTCGCTGTCCCCCGGGCGCATCGCGTCGGCGCGGGCCACCACGTCGCGCAGGAAATGGATGGGATGTGGTGCTGCGATGGCCGGATGCGCGTCCATCATCACCCGGATCAGGTTGGACCCCGACCGCTCTGAGCAGATCAGAAAGGTGGTCTTTGCGCGGCTCACGTCTGCGGACCTTCTGCAGCGGTTTTGCGGCCGAGCACGTATTTCAGACCGGAGGGCGCGCTGAGCCACAAGGCCTTGGCATGCAAGGGCCAGTAACGCGCGGCGCGCCAATTGTCAGGGGCCTTGATCACCAGCCGATCGCGCTTTTCCGCCAAAACGCGTTCATTGGCAGGCGGAAAGAGATGCTGGCGGGACCAGTCCACACTCGCCTCGCGCGCGCCGACCCAGGGCACAGGGTTCGCGTGGCCCGCCCAGGTGGCTACCGACGCCAAAGTGGCCTCAGGCGCGTCGGCAAAACCTTCATAGCTCAGCTGGCGATGGTGCAATCCCGGCGCCTCGGGCCAAGTGGCAAGCCGGTGCTGCCGGTCACGCCAGGCGGTCATGTATTTCTGGATCCGCGACTTGCCGGTCTTGCGCGCCCAGCTGACAGCCACCGCGCGCGGATCCCGCACGACGTTCAGCACGTAGGTCTCGGCGCCGGTCATCCACAGGGCCAAGGCCGTTTCCGGCGCTTTCGAAGAGTCCACCATCTGCGTGGCACCGGTCACGGTTTGCGCGGCCGCAAGAAACCGATGCAGGTCAGCCAGGTAAGGCGCATGCGCCTGCCGCAGATGCTCCAGCGCCGCGCTCTCCGACCAGTCGCGCACGCCCCCCGCGTCCAACATGAAAGCGCGCATGCGGTGGTCCATGTCGCGGAAATCCGCGACCTGCCAGTCGGGAAACGCCGCCTCGACAACCTTCGACCACAAGGGGCAGGCCGGCATCGGCACACCGCAAGTGCAAGGCTGCGCCTCGGCATAGCTGCGCCAGAAGTCGCGTGATTGTCCCAGGTTGAGCGTGTTTGCGCCTTGCGACAGCAGCAGCGACAGGATCGTCGTGCCGGAGCGCCCGGAGCCGGAAATCATCAAGACCTGTAGCTTGCCCACGCCACGCGCCCCTTGCCCTCCGCACCTGAACCGGGCGGTCGGGAGTGGTATAGTTAAGCCGGGCAGGAATGCAAACCGCCGACCACGTCGTCTATTCCGTGATGGTCCGTTCGATCACCGGGCTGCCATCGCTGACCTGATCGCTGGGATACTCGATCACCCGCTCGCCCGCAGTGAGCCCGTCCAGAACCTCGGCGACACGGCCATTGCGTTTGCCCAGTTCCACTTGGCGCAGGCTGGCAAAGCCGCCCTCGTCGACATAGACGGCCCAGCCCTGGCCCTGCCGGAACACTGCGCTCAGCGGCACAGGCAGGACGTCCTCGGCCTGCCATTCGACGATCCGTAGGAAGACGGCAAAGCCGTGGCCCAGACCGGGGCGGGCCTCGGGCGCGGAGACGAGGTCAAACACCGCATCCACGCGCTGTTCCTCAATCCCCAGGGCCGAAAGCTTGGTTCGTGCCGCCGGCTCCACCGCGCGCAATCGGGCCTCAAGCACCGGACCACCCCAACGATCCACCTCGGCCAAAGCACCCTCGGGCAGACGGACCGCGTCGCTGGATAGAAGATCCGCGATGATCTGCAAGTCGCCCGCATCGCCGATCGACAAGAGCTTGGTGCCGGCGATGACCGGCAATTCGCTTTCGAGAAAGACCTCCAAAACGACGCCATCCGCCGGGGCCAGCACCTGGACGCAGCAGGTGTCATCGCCGGCCGTCGCCTCGGCCGGATCAATCAGGGCAGCGCGGGCGCGGTCGACGCTGCCTTGCGCCATTTCCAGACGGGATTGCGCCGACGCCTGGGCGGCCAGCGCGATGTTCAGGCGCTGTTCGGCATCCTCTAGCCGCGTGAGCGAGGCCGCGCCGGTATTGACCAGACGCTCGGCCCGTTCGAACTGTGTGCGGGCATAGGTCATGTCCTCCCCCGCCTTGGTCACGTCGCTTTCGGCGACGTGCAGCGCGCCTTCAGCCTCGCGCAACGCGGCCTCGGCCTGAATGCGGGTACGGGTGTCCAAAAGCGCGGGGGCGGCCGGCTCGACAATGGCCACGACGGTTTCGCCACCGACAACGCGATCCCCCACATGCACCGGCGCGCGCTGCGCCGTGCCCGAGATTGGCGCGGCGACCTCATAGACCTCGCGGATTTCGGTCTTGCCATCGGCATTGACGGTGATCTGCATCGGCCCACGGGCAAGCGTGTGGATATCCACGGCGACCGGCTCGACCCGGATCGAGACGTAGAAGAGCCCGCCCACCACGGCGGCGAGCAATCCCAGACTGACAATCAGGCGCATGGACAGGTTCATTTCACTCACTCCCGCGTTTTCATGACGGCCACCAGATCAAGTTGGATCAGCCGCCGCCAGACCGGCAGCAACGACACCGCCGTCACGATCAGCACTGTCAGGCTTGCGACCGCATAGGTCGCCGGTTGCAGCACCAAGGGTACAACATAAAGGTCGCTGGAAAACTGGTTGGTCATCAAGCGCGCAATCGCAGCGCCGATCCACCAGCCCAGCGGCTGCGCAGCGATGGCCAGCAACAGCACCTGCCCGATCAGCACATAGCTGACCTCGGACCGGCTGAAGCCGAGGATGCGCAGGCTGGCCAGCTCGCGCGCGCGTTCTGACAGCTGCACGCGGGCCGCGTTATAGGCGACGCCCAGCGCGATGAGGATGCCGAGGATGCCGTAGACGCCGATCATGATGTTCTGGTTTTCGTCGATGGTTTCGATAAAGGCGCGGCGGTTGTCGGACATGAACACCGCCGCCGCCAGCGCCGGGGTGTCCTTGATCGCAGCGTGAAACGCCTCGGTTTCGCCCGCATCCAGCGTAACATTGGCGACGGACAAGCGCGGCGCGCGGCGCAGGGCGGCATCCAGCGCCTCAAGATCGGTATAGGCGCCCAGCCCGAACACCTGATCGACGGTGGCGATCACCGGGAAACTCAGCGTCTCGCGCGTGCCGGTCATAAACTCGGCTTGCACAGTGTCTCCGGGCCGCAGGTCCAGCTGTTGCGCCAGCCGGTGCGACAGCGCGAGCCCGCCGGGCGGCACCACAACCACCGTTCCGTCGTCCGAGACCACGCGGCTCAGGTCCGCATCCGGCATACGCGCCTCGATGCTGACCCGTTTGGTCAGGGCACCGTGGCGGAGGGTCACGGGATGGAACTGTTGTGCCTCGGCCTGCAGCACGCCGGGCAGGCGGCGGATCTCTTCCAGCGCAGCCAGGGGCGCCTCTTCGGACAAGGCGAGGATCACATCCTGACGGTTGGACTGGTAGAACCCGGTGTCGATCATCGCGTCAAACGCGTCGTCAAAGAAATTCGCCACCACCAGCACCGAAGTCGCCAGCCCCAGCCCCAGCACCGATAGCGCTGCGCGCCCGGGCCAGCGGATGATGTCGCGCAGGATCATCATCGTGGGTTGCGACAGGCGCAGTGCCTCGAGCGCGCGGTTCAAGAGCCCGCGCCGGAACCGTGGCGGCAGCGGCGGGGCCATGGCCACGGCGGGCGCCAGCCGCGCGGCAATCACGGCGCTGTTGGCCGCGCCCAAGGTAGCAGCGCCAAAGGCGGCGAGCGCCGAGACCAGGTAGCTCGAGATCGGCATGCGGTGGATCAGGAACGGAAAATCGTAGAATTCGGCATAGATCTCGCCCATCTGCCGCGCCATCCAGGCGCCGGAAATCCAGCCCAGGATGATCCCGATGATCGCAATCAGCCCGGCCAGCAGCAGGTAATGCAGGCTGACATCCCAATTGGTATAGCCAAGCGCCTTCAAAAGCCCGATCTCCGACCGCTCCAGCGCCACGATCCGGCCGATCACCATGTTCACCAGAAACACCGTGATGCCGAGGAACACCGGCGGCAGCACATAAGCGATGTTTTCCAGTTGGTCGATTTCGGTCTGCACAAAGGCATGGCTGATCTGCAAATCGCGCCCATGCGCACCGAGGCCGCCATAGGGCTCCAGCAAGTCATCGAGCCGGTCGAGCACATGCTGTTCATTGGCCCCGCGCGCCAGTGTCAGCGCGATGTTATTGACCGCGCCCTGCATATCAAAGCTCGCCGCGACGCTGGGCCGCGACATCCACAACACGCCAAACGCCTCGGCATCGGGCATCAGCGCACCGGGGCCGATGGTATAGATGAATTCGGGCGACAGCACCGTGCCGGTGATTGTCAGCCAGCGCTTGCGGCCGTTGAGATTGGCGTAAAACCCGTCGCCGATGACAAAGCCATTCGCCTCGGCAAAGGGTTCGTTGATCACCACCTGGTCGAGACTGCCATTGGCGGGCCAATCCCCGGCGCGCATCAAGGGCAGGTTCAGCCGCGGCTCCCCCACCAAAGGCAGCGAGATGATCTGACCGATGGCGGCCTCCGGCCGGCCGGGGATATCGAGGATCGCGTTGCCGCTGATCCGCGCCTCACTCGCGGCGATGCCGGGGATCGCAGCGACCTCGCGCATCAGGCTTTCGGGCACCCGGCGCGCGGTAACAAAGACGTCGGCAAAGCGGTTGCGTTCGTAATAAGCGCGCTTGGTCTCATCGAGCGCGGCCGACAACCCCGATGACATCAGGATCACCATCACCCCGCAGGCCAGCACCATGGCAATGGCCAGGGCCTGGGCCCAAAGCCGGCGCAGATCGCGCATCAGTTTGAGGTCCAGCGCCCGCATCACCAAACAATCTCATGCGGGGCGATGCGGTGGTCGTTGACCTCGACCTTGGCGATATGGCCGTCCTGAAAGCGGATCACGCGATGCGCCATGCGCCGGATATCGGCGTTGTGTGTAATGATGACCGTGGCGGTGCCAAAGCGGTCGTTGATGGTGTTGAGCGCCTCAAGCACCTGCACCCCGGTCTTGCTGTCGAGCGCACCGGTCGGCTCGTCACAGAGCAGCACGTCGGGACGTTTCGCAATCGCCCGGGCAATGGCCACGCGCTGTTGCTCACCCCCGCTGAGCGCGGCCGGAAAGTGGTTGATCCGGTGGCCCAGCCCCACCAGTTCCAACGCCTCGGCCGGCCGCATCGGGTTGGGTGCCACATCGGTGACCAGCTGCACGTTTTCCCGCGCGGTCAGGCTGGGCACAAGGTTGTAGAACTGAAACACAAAGCCCACATGGTCCCGCCGATACCGCGTCAGCGCCCGGTCCTGCAGCGCTGTGAGATCCGTGTCGCGAAACCAGACTGTGCCGCTGGTCGCCTGATCAAGCCCGCCGAGGATGTTCAGCAGGGTCGACTTGCCGCTGCCCGACGGCCCCAAAAGCACCGTCATCTCGCTTTCGAACACCGTTAGGTCGACGCCATCCAGCGCGCGCACCTCGTTCTTTTCGCCGCTGCGATAGATCTTGGACAGGTTCTCGGTGCGAAAGACCGGGCTGGGCATGGCGCGTACCTCTTGACGGAATGAAGTGCGTGTTGGCGCGGTTTTGCGCCTTGATCCGTGTCAAAAGTGCTTGCTGACACGCCGTTATTCCCCCGGTTTGACGGCCAAGGGGCTGGCGTATGGCATGAATCCGCCGCAGGCTAAGAAAAGGGGTTTCGTTGGGGGGCGCATGGATCTGAAAGACAAAACCGCGATTGTGACCGGCGCCGGACGCGGCATTGGCGCGGCGATCGCCCGACGCTTTGCTGCCGAAGGCGCGCGGGTGGTGGTGGCTGATCTCGACGCCAACGCGGCACAAGCCGTCGCAGCGGAGTTTGGCGGCCTCGCGGTGCCTTGCGACGTCACGGATGAGGCGCAGGTGCAGGATTTGGTGGCGAGGGCCGAGGCGCAGTTCGGGCCGGTGGACCTCTTTTGCTCAAACGCAGGTGTGTTTTTCGGTGAACCGGACCATGCGGCCTCGGCCTCAAACGACGTCTGGCAGCGCTGTTGGGGCATCCACGTCATGGCCCAGGTCTACGCCGCCCGCGCGGTGCTGCCGGGCATGATCGCCCGGGGCGAGGGGTACCTGCTGCACATGGCCTCAGCGGCCGGCCTGCTGAGCCAGATCGGTGATGCCGCCTATTCCGCCACCAAACACGCCGCTGTGGGCTTTGCTGAATCGCTGGCGATTTCGCATGGCGATCAGGGTATCCGTGTGTCGGTCATCTGCCCGCAATACGTGGCCACCCCGATGCTGGGTTATGACGAAGCGGCAGAGGTGACCCAGGGCTTGCTGACACCCGACGCCGTGGCCGACTGCGTCGTCGAAGGCATCGCGCAGGAGCAGTTCCTGATCTTGACCCACCCGGAGGTCACACAATATATCCGTTTCAAATCAGAGAACTACGACAAATGGCTGACCAACATGCGCCGCCTGCGCCGCTCCGTCCTCGACCCCGACGGGCGCTTTGACCTGCAGGCGATGTTGCGTGGCGAATCCGCACGCAAATGAGCCTTTGTCGGATCGCAAGTCTTTGCGATGTTTTGCGCCGGGCCGGTGATCCAAACAGCAATTCTAACGCCGATTGAAGATCCACCCCATCAGGACCGGGGTGAGATACATTGGGATCTGGTAACAGCCGATGAATTCCAGAAGGGTGTCGGTGGTTTCCGGGGGGAGGGCGACGAGGAAGAGGGCGATGTTCCGGTTGCCGGCGACGATGCTGGTGGCGGCGCGATCCTCTGATGGCACTGCCGTGCTCAGGGATGTCCAGGCGACCAGTTGCGCGCCGAAGTTCACCGCGCACGCAAAGCCCAGCCAGGCCAGGAACCGCAGCGGGTCGCTCAGCAAGAGCGGGCCGACAGCGGACATCAGGCCGACGACGACGACACCCAGCAGGATGGCCGAGGCGCCGTCCAGCGCCTCTTGCTGGCGGCTGGCGAGCTGCCGCAGGAACGCGCGGCGCAGGGCAAAGGCGGCCCCTGCCGCGAACAGCACCACGGCGGCCAGGCGGGCCGCGCTGGTGACCACGGTCGCGGTATCGAGCGCGGGCAACAGCCACAGGATCGGCAAGACGGTTAACGGAAAGAGCGCGGTGCCCACCACCAAGAGCCGCAAGGCGCTGGTCGGCGTCTGCCTAATCAGGATCGCGAAATTCGGGCTACCGGTGACGGATGGCGCTGAAAGCATCAGGATCAGCGCCAGCGCGGCTGTCGTTCCCTCCAGCCCGGCAAGCATGACAATCGCGAACACCGCCAAAGGGGCCGCGACCTGGTAGATCGCCACCAGCCGCAAGGTTGCTTGCGCGTCACGCAACCCGCTGAGCAGGGCGTCCGGGCCGATCCGGAACGCGGCCAGGAACAACAGGGCCGCAATCAAAACCGGCAGCAGGGTCTTCACCGCTTCGGCTAGTGCCGGCAAGGAAAGCCCGGCGACCAGACCCAGGATCAGGCACCATTTCCCGTGCCGCGCGGCAAAGCTCAGCACGTGCCTATGTGCCTCAGCCCGGCCCTTGTCGGATGTTGTCCGGCAGCCAGGTGGCCAGCTCCGGGAAGGCGATCAGCACAAAGACCATCAGGACCATGATCATGAACATCGGGAACGCTGCCCGGGCGATGAACCCCATCTCGTGCTGGGTCATGCCCTGCAACACAAAGAGGTTAAAGCCGATGGGCGGGGTGATCTGCGCCATCTCGACGACCACCACGATGAAGATGCCGAACCAGATCAGGTCGATCCCGGCCTCGCGCACCATCGGTTCGACCACCGCCATGGTCAGCACCACAGAGGAGATGCCATCCAGAAACATGCCAAGGATGATGTAGAACACCAGCAGCACCATGAGCAGTTCAAAGCGCGACAGTTCCCACTGCGCGATCCCGTCCGCCAAGGCGCGCGGCAATCCGGTAAAGCCCATCGCCAGCGACAGGAAGGCCGCCCCGGCGAGGATCAGCGCGATCATCGCAGAGGTCCGCGTGGCGCCCATCAGGCTTTCGGTGAAGGTCTTCCAGTTGAGTGAGCCTTGGCTCGCGGCCAGCAGCAGCCCGCCGATCACGCCGAAGGCCGCCGCCTCGGTCGCGGTGGCAAAGCCAAGATACATCGAGCCGATGACCACTGCGATCAGCAAGAAGACCGGGATCAGGAAACGCGAATTGGCGACGCGTTGGCTGAAGGTGAGCGGCGGCTCGGGCGTCGGGTTCCAGCTTTTTGACAGCCGGCTGCTGATTGCCACATAGGCCATGAACATGCCGGCCAGAACGAGGCCGGGCAGAACGCCTGCAAAAAAGAGCTTGGAGATGCTTTCGTTGATCGTCACGCCGTAGACGATCAGCGTCAGCGAGGGCGGGATCATCAGGCCCAGCGTCGCAGCCCCGGCGAGTGTGCCGATGACCATGTTTTCGGGGTAATCGCGCCGGCGCAGCTCCGGGATCGACATCTTGCCGACGGTGGTCAGCGTCGCGGCTGAGGAACCGGAGACCGCGGCAAAGACCGTGCAGCCGACGATATTGGTATGAACGAGCCCCCCCGGCAGGCCGGCCATCCAGGGGCTGAGGCCCTTGAACATGTCCTCGCTGAGTCTTGTGCGATAGAGGATTTCGCCCATCCAGATGAAAAGCGGCAGTGCGGTCAGGGTCCACGAAGACGAGGCTGTCCAGATCGTGGTCAGCATCACGTCGCCGACGGGCCGCGTGGTGAAAAGCTCCATCCCGACCCAGGCAACGCCCATCAGCGCAAGGCCAACCCAGACGCCGCTGCCGAGCAACAGAAAGAGGACGAAGAGGAATAGAAAGATGACAGAGAAGTCTTCCATAACGTTACTCCCCAAAACTTTGGTCGACCAGATCGCGCTGGATCCGGTGTTTGCCGTCGAACAGCAGGTGGATCAGATGATCGGTCAGGGCGACGGCCATGATGACGGCGCCCAGCAGCATGAAAGACTGCGGAATCCATAGGGGCGTGCGATCTTGCCCTTGGCTTATGTCATTGATCATGATCGAGAAATTCACGAACCGCCAGCCGTAGTAGACGAGGTACCACATCACCGCCGCGCCGATGGCAAAGCACCAGACATCGATCCAGCGGGCGATCTTGCGGGGTACCGCGTTCAAGATGATCGACACCCGGATATGGCTGCCGCGGTTGAGCGCGTTGGCGAAGGCCAGAAACGAGGCCGCGGCCATGAAATACCCGGCGTATTCGGGAATGCCGGGGGCCACTTCGCCGGTCCAGCGCGCCAGCATCTGCAACACGATCAGCGTGAGGATCGCGACGAGGCAGAGCGCGGCAAGTACGCCCGCTGCCAAATAGATGAAATCAAGTACGGAGCGAAGCCCCTTCAATGCAGCCATACCGTCCCCCGGATGAATTTGTGATACCCCGCCCCGGACTTGATCCGGGGCCCCGCTTTGGCCGCGAGGTCCCGGGGCAAGCCCGGGACGGGTTTTCTGTTTGGCGGCCGGGTCACCCCAGCCGCCGGGCCGCGTTACTGCGCTGCCTTGAAGGCGTCGACGATGGCGGCGCCCTGTTCGCCCGCCGCTTCGAGCCACTCGTTGGTCATGGTGACGCCGATTTCCTTCAGCTCGTTGACCATCTGCTCAGACGCCGGGCCGACGGTCATGCCGCCGTCGCGCAGGCCCTGCAGGGTGAAGCCGGTGTATTCCTTGGAGCGCCAGAAGCCGGTGTATTCGGCAAGCTCAGCGCAGCCGCGGATGACGTTCTTGTTCTCGTCCGAAACACCGTCCCAGACGCCCGAGTTCACCATCACGTAGTTGCGTGGCAGCCAGGCATCGACCTCATAGAAATAGTTCAGCGATTCCCAGACCTTGCGGTCGTACCCGGTGGAGCCTGACGACACCATCGAGTCGGCCACGCCGGTGGCAAAGGCCTGGCTGATCTCGGCGGCTTCGATGGTCACCGGCAGCATGCCGGTCAGCTCGGCAAGCCGCGAGGTCGCGTTGTTGTAGCTGCGGAACTTGATGCCTTCCATGTCGGCGACCGAGTTCACCTCGTTCTTGAAGTAGAGCCCCTGCGGCGGCCACGGCACGGCGTAAAGCAGCGTCAGGTTCTGGCTCGCCAGAAGCTCGGTGATCGGGCCTTTTGCCGCCTCCCACAGCTTGACGCTGTCATCAAACGAGGTCGCCAGGAACGGGATCGAGTCAAACCCGAACAAAGCGTTTTCGTTCTGGTGGCCGGACAGCAGGCGTTCACCAATCGGCACCTGGCCGGTCTGGATCGCACGCTTGATCTGGGCGCCGGGGAAGAGCGAGCCCGAGGGGTGGGTCACAATCTCGATATCGCCGCCGGTACCGGTGGTCACGCATTTGGCGAACTCCGCGCCCGTGGCCGAGTGGAAGTTGCTGGCGGAATAGGCCATCGGCATATCCCATTTCTCGGCGTTTGCCGGTGCTGCAAGCGCCGCCGCGGTGGCCGCCCCGGCCAGCAGTGTTGTAAGTGTTTTCATTTTCAGTCTCCCTGGTTGGTTGTCATATGGTTCTTCCCTTACGTCATGAAGCGTGCAGGGGAATACGGGGTCAAATCAAGGTTCGGGTGCTTGCCCGAGATGATCTGCGCAAGAATTCTGCCGGTTTTCGGCCCGCCGGTCAGCCCGACATGGTCGTGACCAAAGGCGGTATACGCGCCCGAGAGGCCCGGAACCTCTCCGAGAACGGGGATGGAATCGGCCATCGAGGGGCGGTGGCCCATCCATTCGACGGTCTTTTTCCAGGTCAGTCCGGGAATCGCGGCGCGGATGTTTTGCTCTAGCAGCTGGAACGGCGCACGCGACGGCGGAGCGTCGAGCCCGCCGAACTCGACAATGCCCGCCAGCCGCAGACGGCCCTCCATCGGGGTGGCGACAAACTTGCCCGAGGCCACCATCACCGGTGCGCGGGGCATGATCGACGGCTCCCACAGCTCGAGATGGTAGCCGCGCTCGCTTTCCAGCGGCGCCTTGAACCCGAATTTCGCGGCCAGCGGCCCGGACCAAGCGCCGGTGGCCAGAACGGCGGCATCGCAGGCGATGGTCTCACCCCCGGCGCGCAGCCCGACAAGGCGGCCGTTGTCATGCACAACGTCGTCAACCTGCGCCTTGATGATCTGCGCGCCCTGGCTTTCGGCATGTGCGGCCAGCGCTCTGACATAGGCGCCGGGGTCGCTGATCCGGCCGTGGTCTTTTAGCCGCGCGGCAAAGGTGATGTCTGGGCTGAAGATCGGATCATAGGCGCGCCATGCCGCGTCTTCGAGCTCGTCCCAGGCAAAGCCGTTTTCCTTGCGCACCGACCAGCCAAACGCGTCACCCTCGTAATGCGCGCGATTGTTGTAGAGATAGAGGTAATCCGACGGCAAGATCCAGCGCTCGGCCCCGGTGCCAGCGGCCAGCGCCTGGTGATCAGCGAGGCTGTCACCGATGATCGGCGTCAGGGCCGCGGCCCGTTTGCGCACGTCTTTGGCATTGGCCGTGCCCAGATACCTGATCAGCCAGGGCAGCAGTTTCGGCAGGTAGCTCCATTTCAGGAACAAGGGCTGATTGGGGCTGAAGAGCATCTTGGGCGCCTTGCCCAACAGCCCGGGCGTCGTCACAGGGATCACCGAGCACGAGGCGAGCACCCCGCCATTGCCTTGGCTGGCGCCCGCCGCGGGCCCTTCGCGGTCGAGCAGGATCACCTTGTACCCGTCGCGCTGGAGCCAGATCGCAGTGGACACCCCGACAATCCCGGCGCCGATCACGGCGATGGTTTTGGGCGTTTCCATCATGCTGCGCGGGCCCCGTTTTGGCTGTACTGGTTCAGTTTGGCCACATCCGGCCGGATGCCCAGACCGAGCGCATCGGGCACCGTCACCACGCCGCCATCGCACGGGAACGGCTCTTCCAGGATGTCCTCGCGCAGGTAATAGCGCGCCTGGTAGAACTCGCATCCCAGCGTGATCTCTGGGGTCGCGGCCACCATGTGGGTGCCCGCCAGATGGGCAAGGCCCGCTTCGAACATGTCGCCGCCATAGGCTGTCAGGCCATGTGCGGCGGCGAGCCTTGTCGTCTCTTGTGCGCGGGTCAGGCCGCCGGATTTCATGATCTTGATCGAGACGCCATCGCAGATCCCTTCGCGGATGGCGCGGGCCATGTCCTCGGGGCCAAAGACGCTTTCATCGGCCAAAAGCGGCACGTCGATCTCGGCCCGGATCTCCGCCATCACATCGAAAAACGGGGCGGGGACGGGCTGTTCGATGAAGTCGGGTTTGAAGGCAGCCACCTCGCGCACTTGGGCCAAAGCGGTCTCAGCCGCGAGGCCCTGGTTATAGTCGACCCGCACAGCAAACTCGGGGAAGTCGCGGGACAGCTCCTCCAGCCGCATCAGGTCAAATGCCTGCCCGGCGAACCCGGTCTTCAACTTCACGATCCGCACGCCGTCCTCCCGGAGCCGCGCCAGTAGCGCCCTGTCCGCCGCCCAATCCGGGTTGGCAAGCGACACCGACAGCGGGATCGTATCGCAGTGTTTGCCCCCCAGCAGAGCGTGCACTGGCTGGCCCGCTAGCTGCCCTTCCAGGTCCAGCAAAGCGGTCTCCAAGGCCGCCTTGGCCTCGGTGCAATGCGCCACTGTGCGCTGAGCGTCGGCCATGATCGCCTCACGCTCACTCACCCGCCGGTTCAGCACAAAAGGCCGGATGTACCTATCAAGCGCCGCATAACTCGCCTCGGGCGAACCGGTGAACACCGACCAGGGGGAGGCCTCGCCAAACCCTTCGACGCCGCCTTCGGTCCGCAGCCGCAAAACGATCACCTCGCAAGTACCGGAGACGCGCCCGATGCCGTGGTCGCGTGCGGATACCACCGGCAAGCTCAGGTACCAAAGATCATAACCAATAATGATCTGATCGCGTTCCGACATCGCAGCAACCCCTTCAAAGGCCAGCTTGGCACGCGAATATCATCATTTCTAATACTAAGATTTTGTCTTTCCATAACCTGGCGTGATACCCTCATCCCATGTCCACACCCTTCCGCCAGTTCCAAGCTTTTCACGCCATCATCCAGCGCGGCACCGTCACCGCCGCGGCTGAGCATCTGGGCATCTCGCAGCCAGCGATCAGCAACCTGCTGGCGCAACTGGAGCGTCGGACCAAGCTGCAGCTCTTCGAACGCACGCGCGGGCGGCTAGTGCCCACGCCCGAGGCGACGGTGCTGTTTGACGAGATCGACACCGTTGTGCGTGGGCTGGACCACGTGAACCAAGCGGTGTTTGACCTGCAAAACCAGAAGGCCGGGCAGCTACAGGTGGCGACCAACCATGCGCTCGCCTTTGGTTTCATGCCCTCCGAGATTGCAGAGTTCAGCCAAGACCGACCGAACCTGACTATCGCCTTTCAGTCGCAATATTCCGGCAAGATCCAGGAATGGGTGACCGCGGGGCTCTTTGAGGTCGGCATCTGCGAAATGCCGGTCCGGCAAGAGGGGCTGACGCAGCAGCATTTTCATTTCGAGACGCTCTGCGCCCTGCCAGCGGACAGTGATCTTGTGCGGCACGAGGTGCTGACGCCCCGGTTGCTCGATGGATATCCCTTCATCGTCATGGGCACAGATCACATGGTCAGCCGGCGGCTGCGCGAGTCGTTTCATTCGCAGGCGGCGCGGTTCCGCATCCGCAGCCATACCGACCTGTTCCTGAATGCGTTGAACCTTGTGAAACAGGGGCTTGGGGCCGCCTTGATCGATCCCTTCACGTTGCAGGCCGACGATGGCTCGGGCTATGTCGTGCGCCGGTTTGAGCCGTCGATCCTCTTGGATATCGTCGTGGTCACCGCGACGGACCGGCCTTTATCGGCCATTGGCCGCGAGTTTCTCGATCAGGTCATGCCGCGTATGGCCGCCCTGGCCGTGCCAGAGACCGGATCACGCGACCCACTCTGACACGGGCGCGGCCGCCTCGTGCAACGGCTGCGAGATGATATCGACCAGCGTTGGCCCGTCATGGGCAATCGCTTCGCGCAACACGCGGCGCAGGTCGGCCGGGTCTTCGACCGTCCAGGATTTGACGCCAAAGGCGCGGGCGACCGCGGCGTGGTCGGTGCGGTCGAAATCGACATTGTAGAAGCGCTGGCCAAAGCCCGCGTTCTGACCGGCCTTGATCCAGCCGAAGACCGCGTTTGAGAACACGATCGCCGTGATGGGGATGTTGTAGCGCACCAGCGTCTCGAACTCGCCGCAGCAGAACCCAAAGGATCCGTCGCCCATCACCGCAAGCGTTTTGGAGTCCGGCCGACCCACCTGCGCCCCCATCGCGGCGGCGAGCGAATAGCCCAAGGCGCCATGGGCTCGGTTGGTGATGAAATGCCGCCCCGGCTTGCGCCAGCGGTAATGGGCCGAGAAATAGGGGCACGGCGTGCCCGGGTCGGCGACAATGGTCGCGTCATCGTCCAGCACGTCGTTGAGCGCGGCGATGACGGCTTCGGGCCGGATCGGGCGTTCGGGGCTTGCGGCCAGCGGGGTGAAATTGGCGAGCTTTGCCGTCCAGGCGGTTGCGGCCCGTTCGGCGCCCCTTTGGCTGGTGACAGTGGCGCCTTTCAGCTCGGCCACCAACGCTTCGAGCGCAAGCCTTGCGTCGGCCACCACGGCAACTTCGGTGTTATAATTCGCCCCGATCACCGCCGGGTCGCTATCGATATGGATCACCCGTGTACCGGGAGCTGGGTTGCGCCAGCGCTCGGTGGTGACAGAGCCCGCGCGGCAGCCAATGAAAAGCACCAGATCAGCCTCATCCACCACCGCACGGGTTGCAGGCACCCCGCCGTTTGAGCCGACCACGCCCACTGACTGCGGGTGGGTTTCGGCCAAGGCGCCCTGGCCCGAGACACTGGTCGCAATCGGCAGGTTTATAAGCTCGGCAAGCTCGGCCAAAGCGGCCTCGGCCCCGGCCCCGGCCAGCACCGGCCCGCCGCCGCAGATCGCCACCGCCGACCGCGCGCTTTGCAGCGCCGCAGCAGCCGCCTTGATGCTGTCCGGATCCGGCGCCGCGCGCCCAGCTGGAAACACCTGATGCGTCGGATCGGCCCAGATCTCAGCCCCGTCAACCTCGGCTTTCTGAGTGTCAAAGGGCAAAGCCAGATGCACCGCCCCGGGCCGCCCGGTTGCCATCTCACGAAACGCTTTGCGCATGGCCGCAGGCAGTCGCGCAGCACTATCGAGCGACGCGTTCCACTTGGTCAGCGGGCGGAAGAGCGCCACCTGGTCGAGCTCGGTCAGCGGGTATTTCCCGGCCGAACTGGTCGCCACATCGGTGGTGATCGCCAGGATCGGGACCGAGCTTTCATTCGCCTCCACCAGCCCTGGCAGGATGTAGGTCGCGCCACCGCCCGACGGCCCCTCACACACGCCGGGCCGCCCGGTCACACGTGCGTAGCCATCCGCCATATAGGCGGCGTGGCGTTCGTCGCGGGTCAGGAAATGGGTGATCCCATGATCAAGCCGCGACAGCGCATCGTAGAAGGGCAAGGTCGTGTCACCGCAAAGGCCGAACATGTGCCGGACGCCATAGGCCTGAAGCATCCGCACCATCGCCTCGGCCCCGGTCAGGTGGTTGGGGGTCGCCATGTCATCCTCCCTAAGTCGTGGCATCTTGGAAAATGCCGGACACGTCGTCAATAATGCCAGGGAAACGCGAAATGGGAGGCGATGATGAAGGTGCAGGGCGGCAAGGCAGTCTACGGCGCGTCGGTGGGTATCCTGATGCTCGACGCGCGCTTTCCCCGCATCCCGGGTGACATGGGCAACGCGCTGAGCTGGGACTTTCCGGTGCAATATCGCGTGGTCCGCAGTGCCTCGCCTGATCTGATCGTGCGCCGGGGGGCCGAGGGTATGCTGCCGCTCTTCATCGAGGCGGCGCGCGATCTCGTTGCCTCGGGCGTCGACGGCATCACCACAAATTGCGGGTTTCTGTCGCTCTTCCAAGAGGAGCTTGCGGCCGCGGTTGACGTGCCGGTTGCAGCCTCGTCGCTGATGCAGGTGAACCTGGTCAACGCCACGCTGCCCCCCGGCAAACGCTGCGGGATCCTGACAATCTCAGGCAGCACCTTGACAGACGCGCATCTGCGCGCGGCAGGTGTGCCGCCAGACACGCCGGTGGGCTCACCCGAAGGGCTGCGCGAATTCACCAGGGTCATTCTCGGCAACGAGCTGGAGCTCGACGTCGCCGCCGCCGAAGCCGACAACATCGACGCCGCACGCGCCCTGGTTGCGGCACATCCCGACCTCGGCGCCCTGGTGCTGGAATGCACAAACATGGTCCCCTACGCCCCAGCCATCCGCCAAGCCACGGGCCTGCCGGTCTTCTCAATCCACAACTTTGTGAATTGGTTCCAGGCGGGATTGGTCCCAAAGAGGTTTCCAGTTCCTCTCTGAAACCTGCGCGCCATGTATTGCCAACCAAAACGTATGGTCGGGCACTCAGATGACATTGGAGCATCAAAGATCAGCAGGCGCAGTTACCAATCGCTCTTCGATGAACGCTCAATCGTTTGTCACTACCACGTCAATAGAGCTGGCAGCACATCGGCAGCGTGGCGTGCGCTGTTGCCTAATTTCGCAACAACCCAAGCCTTCCACTCGATACCTACAGCTACAGTCTTCTGCCTTGCCAAGACGGGGTCAGGGCAACTGGATCAGGGACAGGTATCTGCGCCGCCGTTGAAAAACATCGTGCCAGTGTTGCCGCCATCATCGTTGCAGGTGACGACCGGTGCGACGTTGCCGTTGCCGTCGATGATGCTGTCCTCATAATCCAAGGTGAAGCCGGTGATATTGGTGAACGTGGTGTTGAAGACCGACAGGTTTCCGCCGGTACCCAGGCCAGTGGCCCCGACCGACAGCGCATCGTCGCCGATCGTGTCGAATCTGCTGCCAACGATGGTGACCTCGGCCGGTGCGCCAATGACGTCGCCCACCGAAATGCCGTCGCGGCCGGTATTGGTGATATCGACACCAACAAATGTCAGCGTGCCGTCGACATCGTCGATGACGATGCCGTCACTGCCGGTGTTGTCGATGGTGACCCCATCAGTGACGGTCAGTGTACCGGTCCCTGCCCCAAGGATCAGGATTCCGTTCTGCGACGACGGGCCGATCTGGGTCGAGTCGCGCGAGATGATCTCGCTAAAGGTCAGGTCGAACGCGGTGGTGCCCTGCAGCACCAGCGCTGGCCCGCCGATCGATTGGATGCGGCTGTCGCCGGTGACATTCAGGATGCTGCCCGGCTGTGCCAACAGACCGACGCCTCCGAATCCGGTGCCACTGAAATCGGTCTCGATATCGAGATTGTGGAAATTCACCGTCGAGGCGTCGTTGATCAGATCAACACCGCCATTGCCGCCCGACTGATCGCGGATCGTGAGATCGTTGAAGGTATAGGTGCCCGATCCAAGCCCGGCAAAGAGCGCCGAGAAGCTCGCATTGGTAATCGTCGTCGGGATGTCAAAGGTGATGTCGCCATCCGCGTCAAAGATGAAGATCCCCGAGATTGGGCTGTTGGTCGATGTCAGCGTGTTGCCGCCATCGCGGTTGAAGTTGATCTGCGATCCCGCCGCGGTGGTGTCGATATTCGCGATGGTGTCGTTTGTGGCGATGCTGCCGTTGTAGTCGAACTGGCCCCCGGTGCCGAAATCCACAATCTGGACCGCCGGCCCGGTGGTGGTCTGGATCGACGTGGTGTTGGCAAAGGTGAACGTGCCGGCTGAGCCGCCGAGGATATCGATCCCGGTGTCGAGGCCATTGAGCGTCGTCGTGCCGGTGAAATCATAGCTGCCATCGGCATTGGTGAATTGCAGCCCATCGCCATTGGTCGCGATCAACGTGCCGTCAAAGGTCAGCATGCTGGCGTCGTTGGCCACGTTGACGGCGCTTGCATTGTTGCCCTGGGTGATCGAACTGCCGGGGCCAAAACCTATCGTCGCGGTACTGTTCGCGATCTCCAACGCAGTGCCGGCCGGATCGGTGATATCGGTGTTGGTGAAGGTAAAGGTCCCGGTCGAACCGATGATGTCGATCCCGGCATTCCCACCGGCCAACGTCACCGGACCGGTGAAATTATAGATGCCGTTTGCCGTGTCGAACTGCAGCCCATCGCCATTCGTCGCGTCGATCATACCATCGATCGTCACGGTGCTGGCGTCGTTGCTCACCGTGACCGCATCGGCGTTGTTGCCTTGGGTTATCGAGCTGCCGGCGCCGAAATTGACGGTCGCCGTGCTGTCGGCAATGGCAAGCCCTTCGCCGGTTGGGTCGGTGATATCGGTGTTAGAGAAGGTGAAGGTACCGGCAGAGTCGTTCAGGATATCGATGCCCGTGTTCCCGCCGCTCAGCGTCACCTGTCCGGCAAAGTCATAGATGCCATCGGCATTGTCGAACTGCAGCCCGTCGCCATTCGTCGCGTCGATTGTGCCGTCGATCGTCACCGTGCTGGCGTCGTTTGTAACTGTGACCGCGTCGGCATTGTTGCCTTGCGTGATCGAGCTGCCGGCGCCGAAACCCACCGTCGCGGTGCTGTTCGCGAACTCCAACGCGGTGCCGCTCGGATCGGTGATATCGGTGTTGGTGAAGGTAAAGGTCCCGGTTGAACCGATAATGTCGATCCCGGAATTGCCACCGGCCAACGTCACCGGACCGGTGAAGTTATAGATGCCGTCGGCATTGTCGAACTGAAGGCCGTCGCCGTTGGTCGCATCGATTGTGCCGTCGATCGTCACCGTGCTGGCGTCGTTTGTAACCGTGACCGCGTCGGCGTTGTTGCCTTGGGTAATCGAGCTGCCGGCGCCGAAACCCACCGTCGCGGTGCTGTTCGCGATCTCCAGCGCGGTACCGGCCGGGTCGGTGATCTCGATATCGGTAAAGGTGAACGTGCCGGTGGAGCCGATGATGTCGATCCCGGCATTGCCGCCGGCCAACGTCACCCCGCCGGTGAAGTCGTACTCACCACCCGCATTGTCGAATTGCAGCCCGTCGCCATTGGTGGCGCCCAGCGTGCCATCGAAATTCAGCATGCTGGCATCATTGGTCACCCGGACCGCATCGGCGTTATTGCCTTGCGTGATCGAACTGCCCGGGCCGAAATTGACCGTCGCGGTGCTGCCCGCGATATCAAGCGCCGGACCATTGGGATTGGTGATGTCTGTGTTGGTAAAGGTGAACGTTCCAGCCGAATCCCCGAGGATATCGATCCCGGCGGTCCCCCCATTCAGCGTCACCTGCCCAGCAAAATTGTACCTGCCGTCGGCATTGTTGAACCGCAGGCCATTGCCGTTGGTGGCATCCAGCGTGCCACCGAAATTCAGCGTGCTGGCATCATTGTTGACCCGCAGCGCCGCGGCGTTGTTACCCTGCGTGATCGAACTGCCCGGGCCGAAATTGACCGTGGCTCTGCTGCCCGCAAGCTCAATCCCCGGCCCGCTCGGGTTGGTGATGACGGTATTGGTAAAGGTGAACGTCCCGGCCGAACCGCCCAGGATGTCAATGCCCGCGTTCCCGCCGCTCAGCGTCACCTGTTCGCCAAAGTCATAGGTGCCGTCGGCATTGCTAAAGACCAGTCCAAGCCCGGCGGTGTCGGTGAGGATCCCGGCAAAGGTCAAAAGGCCGGTATTGGCTGTCCCGCCGCCATAGCGGATCGCCGCTGCATCGCTGCCATGGATGATCGAGCTTGCGGCATTGAAGGTCAGACGCGCCGACCCGCCATTGACCATCAGGCTTTCCAGCCCGGCACCGGCGATGTCGATATTGGTGAAGGTCAGCGTGCCGCCCAGATCCTCGAGCAGCAACCCAACGCCTCCGGTATCCATGATCGACACATCAGCGACCCGCACCGCGGTGTCGTCGCCATCATCCCCCATCAGGGCGATCCCAGCCCCCTGCGTGTCGGTGACCGCAACGTTGTTGAGCGTGATCGTTGAATCGTCGACCTCCAGGTGGATCCCCGTGCCGGTGATGTCGCGCACAAGCGTGTCGGTTATAAAGACATTGGTGACCGCCCGTTCGCTGGCGATCCCGGCAATGCCAGTGCCGCCATTGAACTCTGCCGCTTCGCCGTCCTGCACAATCGGGGTGTCGCCGATCTGGGTGTTCAGGATGTGGGTGTTGGTTCCAATCGTCAGCGTCGCCGCACCATTGCCGGTTTGGGTGTTGGTTGTGACGAGTGTCGGCGTCGTGCCTACAGGCGAAAACTCTGCCTCGATGCCGGATTGGCGGCCCACCACGGTCAGCGTGCTACCTGCCCCCTGCAAGGTGAAATTGTCGGGCAAGGTGTAGGTGCCGTCATAGGGATCGCCGCCACCGCGCAGCACCAGATGCGTGTTCTCGCCCGCATCGTCGATGATCATCTGCAGATCGTCGCCCGGGTTCACAAATAGCGTACGATCCAGCGCCACGCCGGTCAGCAGGTCATTCACCGCCTCACGCGTGCCCTGCGTCACTTTCCGTTCGGTGACCTCGCGGGTGATCACGTTGGTGTCGCGGGTGATAAAGCCGGCCATCAGCGGATCATACTGATCCGGCTGTACGGTGGTGCGCGGCCGGCCCAGCGGCACGTTAAAGCGCACGCCAATGCCAAACTGGCCATCACGGACATCGTCATACTGATAGCTGGCCTCGATCGCCGCAAACGACCCTGGGATCGAATTGAAGACATCGTTGACCCGCAACTCGGCCCGCACCCGACCGCCCGAGATGTCGCCGGCGAAATCGTCGTGGTCAAAATGGTAGGCCGCGCCAAAGAGCCTCAGATCAACTTTCTGCGCCCCGTTGCCCCCGCCGGAAAGCGGCACGCGAAAGCCAAACTCGGCATCCACCCCACGCAGCGCCAATTCGCGGCGGGTTGTGGTCGTCGAAAAGCCCCCCGTTGTCAGGAAGAGCTGATTGTTGATCAGGTTGAGCGTCGGCGCGCCGCCGCCGCCCCCACCCACGGCCAGGGTGCGGCGCGAGATTGTCCGGCTGTCGGTCAGCGGCCAATAGCCGTTCAGGCGCACTTCCCAATCGGGGTTAAGCACTTCTATCCCGGCCGACACCTGATCGAAATAGTTGCCCAAGGCGCTGGTGCGCCCGTCATAGCCCAGCCAAATGCCCAGCACCTGTTTGCCCACGCGCTGACGATAACCGATGGCGGCGTTGCCCTCCCGGACATCATCCTCAAAGAACCGACCACGGATGTCGGCAAAAAGCAGCGAGTCGCTGTCCTGAAAGATCGGGAAAAACAGCCCAACCTCACCGCGCCTGAGATCATCATCCCCCACATAGCCGCCAATCTCAGCCCGCGGCACCCAGCGCGTCTGATCAAAGGTCTGCGCGAGGGCGGAGGAGCCTTGACCAAACGCCACAACGCTCGCAACGGCGAGCAGAGAGGCCGAGCCCTTGAAATATGCTTTCACGCTGAATCCCCAAACGAAGACTGGACAGACCGTGCAATTCCACCCGGACTCCGCAAGATCGTTCAAGGTTTAATTAACCTTTTGCAGGTTTTCGGACGCACCTGCGCGGTTTACGTCGCAGATTCGGTGAACATCGGCTTATCCACCGCTGCGCCCGCATCGCCCGTAGAACGGAACGAATCGGGTTTTGCACGGAATCGCAGTGGGGATTCGTTTGGGGTTGGCACAGCTATGTAGACGCCGAATACTGACGTCCGCAAGTACGCTTTCAGAGTGGTTAGGTGCCCGCAGCTTCACCTTTGGCGTCCGTTGACACGCAGGGGCCTTCGGCTGCGAAATCCGACACCCGAAATCACCCGACTACGTGCCTTGCTCTTCGTTGAACCTAGCCATCTCTAACAACAGCCATTCGCGGAAGGTGCGTGTTGCGGGCGTTTCGGCGAAGGCGGAAGGCGCGAGGAGAAAGTAGGCTTCGGTCAGCTTGAGCTTGTGATCAAAGGGGCAGATGAGCGTACCGTTGGCGATCAGGTCTTTGGCGAGCGTGTCGTGTGAAAGCGTCATTCCGGCGCCGTGGCGGGCGGCTTGCATCGCGATAACATAAGTGGATGCAAGGTTGACGGTCACGTCTGATTGGGGCTGGCCGGTGTAAGTCGACAGCCAAGTGTTCCACGACCCGGTCATGCCGGCGCAATCGAAGAGCCGGGCTGTGGTATGATCGTACTGACTGTCCTGATAGTCCGGCGCGCAGACGGGATAGAAGCGATCCTGGCAGAGACGCTCCGCCGAGCGCGACATGTCGTCGGGGCGTCCGAAACGGATTTCCAGACTGGCGTTTGTGGCGTGTTTCTCCGGGTCCCAGATCGGGGTCACGATGTTCAGAACCAGCCAGGGATGCTCCTGATAGAGACGGTGTAGACGCGGGGCGAGCCAGAACACCGAAAACGCCAAATTGCATTGCAGCACAAGGCGTTGCCCACGGTCGCCGCCGGTAAAGGCCTGGGTGCCGCTGGCCAGCAGGTGAAAGGCCTCGCGCAGGATGGGCACGTAATTGCTGCCATCCTCGGTGAGCTCCAGCGCGCGGGTTTTGCGCAGAAAGAGATCCCGTCCGAGAAAGGCCTCGAGGTTGCGGACATGCTGGCTGATGGCCGATTGGGTGAGGTTGAGCTCTTTCGCGGCAATCGTAAAGGACAGGTGCCGCGCACTGGCCTCAAAAGCGCGCAGCCAGGTCAAAGGCGGCAGGGCGTGTTTGGCGGGCGGAGGGCTTTGATCCATACACAACATATACATCAGTTTTTCTAATGCTATGACGAAAAAACCATCATTTGTCAGCCCGCCTGTCACCTGCAAAGACGCAACTGCCAGCTTTTGGGAGGAGGCGCGCGATGCTGCAGGCGCTTGAGGCACCAAACATGACCTTCTGGGCCGAACGGGTGGATTTGGCCGCGGCGTTTCGCTGGACGGCGCGGCTGGGGATGCATGAGGCGGTGGCCAATCACTTCAGCCTGGCGGTGAATGACGATGGCACGCAGTTCCTGATGAATCCCAACCAGCGCCATTTCAGCCGGATCCGGGCGTCGGACCTGTTGTTGCTGGATGCAAATGACCCCGCAACGATGGACCAACCCAATGCGCCCGATCCGACGGCCTGGGGGCTGCACGGGGCCGTGCATGGGGCCTGCCCGCAGGCGCGTTGTTTGATGCATGTGCATTCCCGCTATGCCACGGTGCTGGCGGCGTTGGCTGACAGCACGTTGCCGCCGATCGATCAGAACACGGCGACGTTCTATCGCCGCCATATGGTGGACGAAGAGTTCGGCGGTTTGGCCTTTGAGGCGGAGGGCGCGCGCTGTGCCGCCCTGTTGACCGACCCAAAGGTGAAAACGCTGATTATGGGCAACCACGGTGTGCTGGTGATCGGGGATAGCGTCGCCGAGACGTTCAACCGGCTTTACTATTTCGAACGCGCGGCCGAGACCTATGTGCTGGCATTACAAACCGGACGGCCCTTGCGCGTCCTGTCTGACGAGATCGCCGAGAAAACCGCACAAGAGCTTGAGGCCTATCCCGATCAGGCCGAGAAACATCTTGCCGAGCTCAAAGCCATCCTTGACGATGAAGCCTCTAACTACGCGAGCTGACTTATGCCCGATTACGTGCCCACCAATGCCGCCTCGTCCGGTGTAAAGCTGGACAAGAAGACCCTGAAAACCATTGCCGCACGGTCAGACCGACCCGGGTTGATCTACCTCGCGCAATGGGTCTGCATACTGGCGGCGACCTCCACGCTGATCTGGCTGACGCTTGGGACCGTGTGGATGTGGCCAGCGATGTTTTTGCACGGCGTGTTCCTTGCGGTCCCGGCCTATAGCTTTAGCCATGAATGCGCGCATGGGTCGGCGTTCCGGACACGCTGGATAAATGAAACGGTGCTGTGGGTCACCTCGTTCATCTACATGGAGGAACCGCTGCACCGGCGCTTCACCCATACCAACCACCACACCCATACCTGGCATGTGGGCCAGGACAGCCAGATGCCGTTTGACACGCCGATGGGGGTGGGCGGCTGGCTGGCTGAGATCAGCGGCTTTGCCCTCTTGCGGTTTCACATGCAGGTGTACTGGCATCTGGCGATTGGCCGCTACACCGACATCATGCGCATGGTCACGCCCGAGGCGGAGTTTCCCAAGATGACCCGCAACGCGCGGATCATGCTGGCGCTCTATGCACTGATCGCCATCGCCCCCGCTTTCGGCATCTGGTGGCCGGTCTGGTTTATCGTGATTCCGCGGGTTCTGGGCGCGCCGGTGATGTTGCTCTTCACGCTGGTGCAGCATGTCGAGTTGCAGGAAAACTCCCCCTCGATCCTCGAAAGCACCCGGTCTTTCCGGGGCAATTGGCTGACGAATTTCCTCTATATGAACATGAACAACCACGTGGAGCATCACCTCTATCCCAACGTGCCGTTTCACGCCTTGCCTAGGCTGGCAGAGGCGGTGAAGGATCAGGTGCCCGCGCCGGACCCGGGGTTTTTCCGCACAAATTGGGAAGTCTTCATTGTCACGCTGCGCCGGACGTTTGGCTTGTCGACCAGGGCCCCGTCGATCCGCCAGGCACCGCATATGATCACCGAGGGCGGCCCGGTGAAACAAATCGCGCAGAGGACGATGTAGGATGAAGCGGATCTATGATTTCAGCCGCAATCCGGCGATGCGCAACTACACGGTCGCTGATCTCAAGGCGCTGAAGGGCAGCAGCACCAAGCTGTCGATGGCCAACCCGGCCGACCGGGATCAGATCGTCGCCTGCGCCGAGGCGGGGATTGATCTCTTTGTGGTCGGAGCCGACCAGATCGAAGATGTCCGCGAACTGGCACCCGCGCATTTTACCGGTGTCGGTTCGACCTGGGCGCAGTTTGGCTCGGACGACGAGATTGTGGCCCACGCCTTTGACGCCATGCGCCGCGGCGCGGATATGTACTATACTTTGCGGTCTTTCGACGTGATGGAGCGTATGGCGCGCGAGTGTATTCCGGTGCAAAGCCATATCGGCCTGATCCCCACCTTCAGCCACCATTGCGGCGGTCTGCGTGCCTTTGGCCGGACGGCGGAAGAGGCGCTGCAGGTCTGGACCACGCTCAAGCGGATGGAGGATGTCGGCGTATTTGCCGTTGAGGTCGAATGTCTTGCCGAAGAGGTGCTGCAGGCGGTAAATGACAAGACCTCGGTGGTGACATTCTCACTCGGCTCCGGCATGGGCGGGGACGCGATTTTTTCTTTTGTGGCAGATATTTGTGGCGAGGCGAGTGAAGAGGACAAACCACCCAAACACGCCTATGCCTTTGGTGATGTCGGCCGCTTGCACCAGCAGATCAAGGAAAAACGCATCGCCGCGCTTGGCGCGTTTCACCGCGAGGTGACGGCAGGCAACTTTCCCTATCCGCAAACCAATATCGGCATGCACCCGGGCGAAAAGGAAAGCTTTCTCGAGGCGCTCGACAAGTGGCGCCCGACCCACGAATAAGCGTTCCGGAAACGGCACCGTCCCGCACTTCCCCCGACGAACAGGAGCCCGGCATGAGCGAATGGGTCAAAGCCTGCGCTACCGATGAGATCGACGAAGAAGATCTGATTGCGTGGGAGCACCGCGATCATAAAATCGCCATCTACAACACGGAAAAAGGCTTCTTCGCCACCGATCTGATGTGCACACATGAAGCGCAATCGCTGGAAGACGGGCTGGTGATCGACTGCGTGATCGAATGCCCGCTGCATGGCGGGCGCTTTGATGTCTGCACCGGCAAGGCTTTGTCCGCCCCAGTCGTGGAAGACCTGCGGACCTACCCGGTCGAGGTCCGCGACGGCCAGGTCTGGGTATTGGTTTGACAGCGCGCCAACCGGCAGAAACAAAGCCGGTGTAACGCCACTGCCACGAGGGGATGTTCATGTTCACCGTCTTTCCAAACGCGCGTTTGAAACCTTCGCCTTTCTACAAGGTCTGCGTGGATGAGGGGATGAACTCGGCCTCGATCTACAACTCGATGATCATGCCATCGTCCTTTGGCGATCGCGAGGCGGAATACTGGCGGCTGATCGAGGGCGTCTCGCAATGGGATGTCAGCGTGCAGAGGCAGGTGCAGCTCAAGGGCCCGGATGCCGGGCGGCTGGCGCAGATCCTCGCGGCGCGGGATTTATCCAACTGCGCGATTGGGCAGGGGAAATACGTCGCGATCTGCAATTCCCGCGGCACCATCCTGAACGATCCGATTGTGATGAAACTGGCCGACGACCTTTATTGGATGTCGATTGCCGATAGCGACATGTGGTTGTGGTCCGAAGCCATTGCCATGGAACGCGGGCTGAACGTCGAGGTTTCGCACCCGGATGTCTCCCCCATGGCTTTGCAAGGCCCGAAAGCCGAGGAGGTCGTCGCCCATGTCCTCGGCGATTGGGTGCGCGATCTGCGCTATTTCTGGTTCCGCCAGACCGAGATCGACGGGATCCCGGTGGTTGTGCAGCGCTCTGGCTATTCCAAGCAGGGCGGGTTTGAGATCTACCTTTGTGATGGCAGCAAGGGCCGGCAGCTCTGGAACATCTTCAAAGAAGCCGGCCAACCCTGGGGCATCGGCCCCGGCAGCCCGCAAACGCCGGAACGCACCGAAAGCGGATTGCTTTCTGTCGGCAGTGACACCGACGCCTGGACCAGTCCGTTTGAGGTCCGCATGGGCAAATTCACCGACCTCGACATTCCGTCCGATACGATCGGCCTGAAGGCCCTGACCAAGATCGCGGAAGAAGGCCCGAAGCGGCACCAATTGGGCCTTGTGTTGGAGGGCGACACGCCGGCACCTTTGGGCTTCGCCTGGGAAGCTTTGCTGAAAGACGGGGAAAAGGTCGGCGACATGACCAACTGCATCTGGTCCCCGCGCCTGAAGGCCAATATCGGCTATGCCCTGATCTCAACCGATGTGGACGTGGGTGAGGAGGTCTTTGTTGCGCGCGACACCGGCACCGTGGCCGCACGCCTGGTGCCGTTGCCGTTCTTGTGACCCAGCCGCTTGGCCATGCACAGCTGTCTTTGAAGACAATCGCGATCCCCGGGGCACTGACCCGCGTCTATGTGCGCCTGTGATCTTGCCAGCCGAGCAAGCTGAAAAGGGCAAACGCCACAGCGGCGACGCAGACGATGGAGGGGCCGGCGGGCGTGTCGAAGACGTAGGCCGCGCGCAGGCCGATGGCGGCTGAGGCGCCGCCGATGGCGGCAGCGATCAAGGCCATGGCTTCGGGTGTGCGGGCCAGGCTTCGGGCGGCGGCGGCGGGGATGATGAGCATCGCGGCAATCAAAAGAACGCCGACGACTTTGATTGCCACAGCCACCGTGATGGCCAGGGCGAGCGTCAGGATCAGTTGCTCGCGCTTGGGGTCGATGCCGCTTGCATAGGCAAGCTCTTCGTTCAGCGTCGATGTCAGCAGGGCGGACCAGCGCCAGGCAATCAGCGCCACCACCAGGGCCGCACCCCCCCAGATCACCAGCAGATCGCCGCGCGAGACCGCAAGGATATCGCCGAAGAGGTAAGCCATCAGGTCGATCCGGATGCCCGACAAAAACGACACCGCGACAAGGCCGAACGCCAGCGCCGAATGCGCCAGAACGCCCAGCAGCGTGTCCATGGCATAGCCGCGCCCGGCCAGAAGGGTCACTGTCAACGCCATCACCAGGGCTACTGCCATGGCGCCGGGAAAGATCGACATCTCAAGCGTCAGCGACAGGGCAACACCCAGGATCGCGGCATGGGCCGTTGCGTCGCCGAAATAGGCCATGCGGCGCCAGACCACGAAACAGCCCAGAGGGGCGGCGGCAAAGGCCACGCCGACCCCGGCCAGCGTGGCCCGCGTCATAAAATCGTCCAGCATTACTCCGCGGCCTCGTGGCTGTGGTCATGGTCATGGTCATGGTCGTGATCATGCTCATGGCGATAAAGCGCCAGCGCCCCGCCGGTGCCACTGCCAAAGAGCGCACGGTATTCCGGGGCCGAGGCCACGACGGCCGGCGTGCCCTCACAGCAGACGTGCCCGTTGAGACAGACCACCCGGTCCGAGGCGCTCATCACAACATGCAGCTCGTGGCTGATCATCAGCACGGCGCAGCCGGTTTCGGCACGGACCGCTTCGATCTGCTGGTAGAAGGAGGCCGAACCACGCTGATCGAGGCCCTGGGTCGCCTCGTCCAAGAGCAGGATGTCCGGCTGATTGATCAGCGCCCGCGCCAGCAGCACGCGCTGGAATTGTCCGCCCGACAGCTGTGACATCTGCCGGCCCAGCAGGTCGGGCACACCCGCCGTCTCAAGCGCCGCGGCGCAAGCCTTGCGATCAACGCGGTGGCTGAGCTGCATGAACCGCCCAACCGTGATCGGCAGGGTCGGGTCGATATGCAGCCGCTGCGGGACATAGCCGATCTTCAGCCCAGGTTTCTTGCGGATCGTGCCCGCCGCGGGCGCCGTCGCGCCGATGATCGCCTTGAGCAGGCTTGTCTTGCCAGATCCGTTGGGGCCCACGATGGTCACGATCTCACCCGGGTCGATCGTCAGGCCAACATGGCGCAGCACGGTGTTGGCGCCGTAGCGGACGCTCAGGTTGTCAACTTTGACCAGGCTCATGCGTCGGCCTTGTTGGCGCAGGACGGGCACACGCCCTCGGCTTCGACAACCGTGCGTTCGATCTGAAAGCCAGCGGCACGGGCGGCGGCCCCCAGCGCGCCTTTGGCCGGGGTCGAATGCGCCTCGGCCACAGCATCGCAGAGCCGGCAGATCATGAAGGCAGGGGAATGCGTCTCACCCGGATGGGCGCAGGCGACAAAGGCGTTTAGCCGCTCGATCTTGTGTACAAACCCGTTCTCGACCAGGAAATCCAGCGCGCGATAAGCCACCGGCGGCTGCGAGCCAAAACCTGCCTCTCGCAGCAGGTCGAGGATTGCATAAGCGCCCAGCGCCCGGTGTTCACGCAGCAAAAGCTCGAGCACCTTGCGCCGCACCGGGGTCAGCCGCAGGCCTCTTTCGGCGCAGCGCGCCTCGGCCGCAGACAGGGCCTGCTCCACGCAATGGCTGTGGTCATGCTGTTCAAAGCCGAGCAGCGGCCCTTCTTCAGCGTGGGCCTGGGTGACGTCACTTGTCATGTTATTCCATATCATGTATCCGGGCGCTAATGTTATAAAATCACATGGGGGTCCCAATGTCTAGAAAGCTTCTTCCTCTGTCCGTCGGCGTGGCCTTGATGGGCGGCACCGCGATGGCCGATGTCCCAAGCGTTGTGGTTGACATCGCACCCGTGCATTCGCTGGTCGCGCGGGTGATGGAGAGCGTTGGGACACCCAACCTGATCGTTCAGCCCGGTGCGTCGCCGCATGAATACAGCCTGCGGCCCTCCGAAGCCGCCGCGCTGCAGGACGCCGACCTGGTGTTCTGGATGGGCGAAGACCTCGCCCCCTGGATGGAAAGCGCGGTTGAGACGCTGGCAACCGGGGCCGCTGTGACAACGCTATTGGAGACGGACGGGATCACGCTGCTCGATTTCCGCGAAGACGCCCTGTTCGAAGCCCATGCGCATGGCGATGACGACCATGACGATCATGGCCACGAAGAACATGCCGAGGGCGAAAAGCACGGACATGATGACCATGAGCACGAAGGGCATGCCGAAGGCGAAGAGCACGGGCATGATGACCATGAACACGAGGAACACGCCGAGGCCAAAGAGCATGACCATGATCACGCCGATGAAGAGCACGCCCATGACGATCACGACCACGAAAAACATGCCGAAGGCGAAGACCACGCGCATGACGACCATGGGCATGATGATCACGAAGAGCACGCCGAACATGATGATCATGATCACGAAGGCCATGCTCACGGCGACCACGATCCGCATGCCTGGCTTTCGCCGCAAAACGCCAGCGTCTGGTTGAACGTGATCGCGGCGCAACTGTCCGCCGCGGACCCGGACAATGCGGGCGCTTATTTCGCCAACGCCGCCGCGGCGCGCGCCGAGATGGAGACGCTGTCGGCCGAGATCAACACCGTGCTTGACCCCCTGCGCGGCGGCAGCTTCATCGTGTTCCACGATGCCTACCAGTATTTCGAAAACGCCTTCGACTTCCCGGCCTCTGGCGCGATCTCCATCGGCGATGCGTCCGACCCGAGCCCGGCGCGGATTGCGGAAATCCAGGGCCGGATCAAGAACGAAGGCGTCGATTGCGTCCTTGCCGAGCCGCAGTTCAACCCAGGCATCGTTGCAACCGTCCTCGACGGCACCGAAGCCAGCACCAGCGTGATCGACCCCCTCGGCGCCTCACTTGAACCAGGCCCCGCCCTCTACCCGCAACTCCTACGCAACATGGCCGCAACCCTGGCGGACTGCCTGTGACAACAAATCGAACCGGCCAAGAGCGCACCCTTGGCCGGTTTACCTAATCCCAATGCTTAGCTTATGGCGCTTGAATTCCCGCTTAAAATAGTCGGCCTTGTCGCCCCCTTGCAGCCTAATAACTGGGCGGGCAAACGGCCTTCGGCAGTGCAAGAGCGGCACGGATTGACGACCGAGACAGACAACCTAACACGGACTTAGGGGCAGAAATGACATGCTGCAGGTTGGAAAAACTCCAACCAGTCTACCAAGGTGTGCTAGAACCAATTCTCGCTTCTCCGCTGTCGTGCTTTAGAAATTAAGGGTGTGCTCATTCAGAACGGCGCGAACCACTGGCAAAATTTTGCCTGATCGCGCGCCTCACGGGTCGCCTCCACTCACGCCATGCCTTTCTCGACAAGCAAGTCAACATCCCGTAACCTCTGAGGTCCTTCCTGGGACTTGCGCCGATTACTCACCATACCCTGTTCGCCAAACAGAATAACGGAGCAATTCAGATAGGAACGGTCACGTCGTCTTTTGTGCGCTGTTTCGGTATCGGCAGAGCAATGTCGATGACACCGTCCTCTAACGCGAGCCTCAGTACCTTTCTGCTTATCATGCAAGTCTTCGCTTTGGGCGACCACGACAGTAATGCAGTTGCCCCCATAACTTGCGCAGATGTTTGGTCTTGGTGAGTTTGATGAACTCCGTCAGGACAGTCCGAAATGACGGCAGGACCAACTCAAACCCTCCGGGAGTCGCTTCGGCAAGATCAATGGGCTTGGACCTTGAAGTTGCACTAGCTGCGGCCATCAAGCGGGCAGCTTGTCATAAGAGGATCGCAGCGCCAGCACGCAGCTCGACGCACGATCAAATCCCCTGCGTTTCGCAGCCTCATACGTGTCATGTGCCTGCGCCTCTACACCCAAATCCAGCAAATGCCGCTTGGCTCGCTTGAGTTCGTCAAGTTCAAACACCTTGCGTCATGCAACGCTCAGATCCGCTGAGCGCAATACTTGACGGGCTTGTCTGACCGGTTTGCCTGACTTCCCCAACACCTTCGCAAACAAGTAATTGGGCACGTTCATAACGAAAAATACCGCGCACGATCCAGTGTCAGGCCCATAGCCCGTACCCTCCAACCAGTTGGCGCCAAGCACTGTATTTCTGTGTTCCTCGCGACAATTGGAAAAAGCCGCCTATCGCTGATTATTAAGTTCGAAGAAAGGGCGTGAAACCACGTTTTTGGCGGAGGCTGTGGGATTCGAACCCACGGGACGCTCTCACGCCCAACGGTTTTCAAGACCGCCGCATTCGACCACTCTGCCAAACCTCCGTGGGCGTTGACATAACCACTGACCTGCGATTCTGAAAGCGCAGGTTCCGGGAAAATCCGCGCATGGCTTGCCTGCAGGCTTTTCTTGTGCATCGCAAAACGCTAATCTGCTGACAAAGCGGGCCGTTTGAGCCCTCAAGAGGCAGTCAACAACCGGAAAAATCCGGGAAAAAGCCGCGGAGACACCCGCGGGAGGCACAAGGCAAGGGGCATGCCATGAGCAGAACTGATACGGCACATCGCGGCGGAACGCTGCGCAATACGGTGCTTTTCGTGGGACTTATCGCTTTGACAGGATGCGCGGACGGGCAGTTGCCCGGGTTTCTCCAGCCCAAAACGGGCGGGGACGAAACCGTGGCGCGCGCCGCTTCGGCCGCGGAAACCACCGCCGAACGCGATGTCGAAGCGCCCGAGATCTTCCAGGCCAAAGAGGCCGGATTGTGGGATGGGCGCCCATCGCTAGGCGGCGTCTGGGTCGCACATCCGGATGTGAAAGAC
>JAAUYB010187236.1_pt1 | contig 46378 bp, 45 predicted proteins | sample 7278071 | NCBI WGS metagenome assembly JAAUYB01 (sample SAMN14350121, study PRJNA611818) | marine sediment metagenome | isolation source: surface marine sediment (1.8m) | place: French Polynesia: Moorea | collected 2018-08
CGTCACCGCCTGGCTGATCCTGTTGTCGCTGCCGGTCCTGGCGGGCGCGATCACCATGCTTCTGACCGACCGCAACTTCGGCACCACGTTCTTCGATCCGGCCGGCGGCGGCGACCCGGTGCTCTACCAGCACATCCTGTGGTTCTTCGGCCATCCGGAGGTCTACATCGTGATCGTGCCGGGCTTCGGCGTCATCAGCCACATCGTGGCCACCTTCAGCCGCAAGCCGGTCTTCGGCTATTTGCCGATGGTCTGGGCGATGATCGCCATCGGCGCGCTCGGCTTCGTGGTCTGGGCGCACCACATGTACACCGTCGGCATGTCGCTGACCCAGCAGAGCTATTTCATGCTGGCGACGATGGTGATCGCGGTGCCCACCGGCATCAAGATCTTCAGCTGGATCGCCACGATGTGGGGCGGCTCGGTCGAGTTCAAGACGCCGATGCTCTGGGCCTTCGGCTTCATCTTCCTGTTCACCCTGGGCGGCGTCACCGGCATCGTCTTGAGCCAGGCCGGCGTCGACCGGGCCTATCACGACACCTATTACGTGGTGGCGCATTTCCACTATGTGATGAGCCTTGGTGCGGTCTTCGCGATCTTCGCCGCGATCTACTACTGGATCGGCAAGATGAGCGGGCGCCAATACCCCGAATGGGCCGGCAAGCTGCACTTCTGGACGATGTTCATCGGCTCGAACATCACCTTCTTCCCGCAGCACTTCCTGGGCCGCCAGGGCATGCCGCGGCGCTATATCGACTACCCCGAGGCCTTCGCCTACTGGAACTACATCAGCTCCTGGGGCGCGTTCCTGTCCTTCGCCTCGTTCCTGTTCTTCATCGGGGTGGTGTTCTACACCCTGCGCTACGGCAAGCGCATCGAAGAGAACAACTACTGGAACGAGCACGCGGACACGCTGGAATGGACCCTGCCCAGCCCGCCGCCGGAACACACCTTCGAGATCCTGCCCAAGCAGTCCGACTGGGATCGCGGACACGCCCACTAGGCGCCGCAGGATGTTGACAGAGCCCCGGGCCGCGCGCCCGGGGCTTTTTCGTTGCCGCTCAGGTTGTGTCTAAGGTGCCTGGGCCGGCTCCAGGCCCGACGCCGCACCGGAAAGACAGGTTCGCGCCCGGCCCCGAGGGTGGGCGCATCGCCACTTGCGCCGTGATCGCCTCGAAGCGCAAACTTCACGAGAATTTCAGACGCCCATGCAAATCGCGCCCGCCCTTGGGGGCGGGGCCGGGCGCGATCCGCGGCTGACGCTGCGGGGGATCAGGTATTCGGTGGACTCGCGGAATTCGTGGCCGGGTGGGACCGTGCCTCCGGCTAGGGGGTGACCTGTAGGCACCTCGTCGCAGGGGCACGACGCTGAGCGCCGCTTTCCGTCCCGAAGCGGCGACTGAGAGAAAGGATCGCACCCGCCCTGGGGTGAGATGGGATCGTCGCCCCGGCGGGGCGGCGAAAGCCCTTCGAACGGGCCGGGCGCGACCCGCGGCTGAGGTTGCGGGCGAAGGTTGATCTGCGGGATCACGCGAATTCGGGCGGCACCTCCAGGCCCAATCCGACAAGGCGTTTCAAAAAAGCAGCCTGGCAGCCCGAAGCCCCGCCGCTCACTCGTCGTAGAGCCGGTTCTCGTCGTTGTGCTTCAGCCGCCGTTCCATCTCGTCGAGCGGTACGTCGACCTTGGCATGGGCCAAAAGCGCCTCGCCATAGGTCGGCAGGCCGTCCACCGGACCGGCCGCCTCGGGCTTCCAAAGCTGCGACCGGATCACCGCCTTGCCGCAGTGATAGAACGCCTCCTCGACCCGCACCAGGATCGCGAAGTCCGGCACCCGGCCCTTGATCGCCATCCGTTCGCGCAGCTCCAGATCGCGCACCACCTGTGCCACGCCGTTGACCCGCACCACTTCGTTGCGGTTCGGCACCAGGAACACCAACCCGATGCGCCCGGTCTGCAGGATGTTGCGGAAGCTGTCGAAGCGGTGGTTGCCCGGCCGGTCCGGAATCGCCAGCGTGTGCCGGTCGACCACCTTGACGAACCCCGCCGGGTCGCCCTTGGGCGAGGTGTCGACGCGGCCCTCGGCATCCACTGTCGACATCACCAGGAAGGTCGAGCGTTCGATCCAGGCGGCGCAGAGCGGGTCGATGTGGTCGAGGATCTTGGCCTGTTGCGAGGCGAATTCACCACTGAGCACCGCGCGGATTTCATCTTCGGACGTGACAATGTCGGTGGCGACATAAGCCATGGCGCTGTCTCCTTATGCAAATCCGGCGAGCGCATTTGCATTCAGGGTAGCACACGATTCACGGCGCCGATAACCACATGTGCGGCATTCAGGGACTGGTCGATCCCGGCCCCCGGACCTACACTCGCGACATGCCATACCAATGGATCGAAAGCGCAGACCCCGAACAGGCCCCGACCTGGCAGCTGAGCGCCTGGCCGCACCGCTCACTGCCGCCGCACGGTTTCGCAGGTTTCATCGGCATCACCTTCCTGATGCTGTTGATCCCGCTGTTCGCGGTGCTCGGCTCGCCGATCCTCTGGGGGCTGCTGCCGTTCCTGATGGGTGTTCTGGCGTTGACCTGGGCGGCGTTGAAACGCAGCTACGCCGACGGCGATCTGCGCGAAGATCTCGCACTTTGCGGCGACACGATCGAGCTTGTCCGCACCAATCCGCGGGGCCCCAGCCAAAGCTGGCACGCCAACCCGTATTGGGTGCGCGTAGAGATGCATCAGACGGGCGGGCCGGTGGAAAACTACGTCACCCTGACCGGCGCCGGCCGGTCGGTCGAGATCGGAGCCTTCCTCAGCCCCGAAGAGCGCGTGGCGCTGCACCACGACCTCGCCGAGCGCCTCGGCCGGCTCGACATCAACGCCCGCTAGGCGCGCTTGAGCCTCTGGGTCCTCCTGGCGCTTGTCGCGCTTGCGCTGGTCGCGTTCGGCCTCTGGCTGCATCACCTGTTCGAGGGTGAATGGCTGCCCGCCGATCTGTGGCGCGAATGGCGGCTGTCGCGGCTGTCGCTGGGGGATCTCGACGGCCGTTGGGCCGCGGCGGCAGACCGGTCTGACATCGTCGTGACGCTGACCACCACGCCGAGCCGGATCGACCTTCTGGCGCCGACGCTGAAGAGCCTCCTCGATCAGACCCGCCCGCCGGCGCGCATCGTACTGAACCTGCCCGAGTTCAGCACGCGCGAGCAGGTCGCCTACACGACTCCCGCAGAGCACAAATCCCTGAAGTCCCTGCAGATCCGCCGCTGCGACGACCTCGGCCCCGGCACCAAGCTGATCCCCTCGGTCGCAGCCGAGCCCCCCGAAACTCCGCTTCTGGCCGTCGACGACGACCGGATCTACCCGCGCTGGCTGATCGCGACCTACGAGACCGCCGCCGCGGCGCATCCGGACCGTGCGCTGACGCTGTCGGGCTGGATCGTGCCCGCCGACCTCACCGATCGGATGACCACGATCGGCGCCAACCTGATGATGCGCCCGCCTGCGCCGATCCGCGCCCCGCGGCTGCGGCGACCGCGCCGGGTCGACATCTTTCAGGGTGTGATGAGCTATCTGGTGCGGCCGCGTTTCTTCGATGCCGCCGCGCTGGCGGATTTCTCCGCCGAGCCCGAGGCCACGCGGTTCGTCGACGACGTCCGCTCCAGCGCCCATTGCCGGGCCGAGATCTGGGTGATCCCGGCGCCGTCGCTCAGCTTCGTCCCCCGCGCCCAGGCCAAGGCCCTGCAGAAAAACCGCCTCGGCCTCGTCAACCGCATCCCCGGCGAGGGCCACAACCGCAACAACACCATCGCGCTGAAACACTTCGCCGACAACTGGCGCGTGGGCGGCCCGTCGGGTTGAACGGGGCGGGTTGACCGAACCTCAGGCACGGATCTTGGTCGGGAGCGATCGTTAGACCACTGCCCTGGGCCGGGTTAACAGCGACGAAGTCGCCCCGGCCCAGCGGCGGCCCGCCCCGGTGGGCTGCCGCTTTGGCTGACCGAGGCACGTCGTTGACATGGAAGATGTACCTTGCTGCCATGTAAGCACGTCGTTCAGAGGTCGCTGCGGCATCCCGCGGACCGCCGCCGGGCCGTGCGGGCAGAACGCTATACCAGGCCAATTCCTGCCAGACCCAATACGCCCGGAATAAGCAATCAGGACACAACCGTGGGCCTCAAATCCACCGTCTCAATAAACGGAATCAGACCGGCAAACCGAATCCCTGCAACACTCCCAGGTGATCACCAACCCCTCGCCAAGGGCGCCCGCGACGCCGAAGGCGGCAGCGGGGAGCAACCGGCGCCGCGCTGCACGCGCGGCACCATAAGATCAGGCCAGGCGGTCCTTCACCATCGGCCCGACCTGACCGAAATCCATCTGCCCGGTGTACTCGGCCTTCAAGGCGCCCATCACCCGGCCCATGTCGCGGATCGACGAGGCGTCGACCGACCGGATCGCCTTGTCCACCGCCGCCGCTACTTCGTCTGCCGACAGCTTGCGCGGCAAAAACTCCTCGATCACCGTGATCTCGTCGCGTTCCCGTTCGGCGAGGTCGAGCCGGCCGCCCTCTTCGTAGGCGCGCGCGCTTTCCTGGCGCTGCTTGACCATCTTACCGAGAATGCCCAGCACATGCGCCTCGGTCAGCCCGCCCTCGTCGCCCTCGCCCCGCAGCGCAATATCCTTGTCCTTGATCGCCGCGTTGATCAGCCGCAGCGTCGACAGCCGCGCCTTATCCTGCGATTTCATCGCGTCTTTCAGCCCCGCCGTAATTCGGCTGCGCATATCCATCGGCTCTATCATCCCCGAATTGGCCACCCGAAGTCCCTAACATAGTGCCCCGCCCCGGTCGTGACAACTCCACACATACGTGTTAATCTCTTGATTTCATTGCATATCCCAAATTGTTCGTTGGCCTTGACCGCTTTCCCCACGCCGCCTAGTGTCGCGCAAATTCAGCCACAGGAGTCTCGCCCCATGCCGCTGTCGCGCGCGCCCGACGATGCCACTGCCTGCCTGGCGCTCGCCGACGGCACGCTGTTTTACGGCCAGGGCTTCGGCGCCACCGGTCAGCGGGTGGCCGAGCTTTGCTTCAACACCGCCATGACCGGTTATCAAGAGATCATGACCGACCCCTCCTATGCCGGCCAGATCGTCACCTTCACCTTCCCGCATATTGGCAATGTCGGCGTCAATCCCGACGACGACGAGACCGCCGACCCGGTCGCCGAGGGCATGGTCGTCAAATGGGACCCGACCGAGCCCTCGAACTGGCGCGCCGCCGAGCGGCTGACCGATTGGCTCATGCGCCGCGGCCGGACCGGCATCGGCGGGCTCGACACGCGGCGGCTCACGCGGGCGATCCGCCAGCAGGGTGCCCCGCATGTGGCGCTGGCGCATGCGCCGGACGGCCAGTTCGACATCGAGGCGCTGGTCGCCGCCGCGCGCGCATTTCCCGGGCTCTTGGGGCTCGACCTCGCCAAGGAGGTCACCTGCGCCCAGTCCTACCGTTGGGACGAAATGCGGTGGGCCTGGCCCAACGGCTACACGCGGCGCACGGCAAACGGCCACAAGGTCGTCGCCATCGACTACGGCGCCAAGCGCAATATTTTGCGCTGCCTCGCCAGCGCGGGATGCGACGTCACCGTGCTGCCCGCCACCGCCACCGCCGAGGACGTCCTCGGCCAGTCCCCAGACGGGGTGTTTCTGTCGAACGGCCCAGGCGACCCGGCGGCGACCGGCGATTACGCGGTGCCGATGATCCAAGAGGTGCTGCGGCGGTCCGACATCCCGGTCTTCGGCATCTGTCTTGGCCATCAGATGCTGGCGCTGGCGCTCGGCGCCCGGACAATCAAGATGAACCACGGCCATCACGGCGCCAACCACCCGGTCAAGGACCTCGAGACCGGCAAGGTCGAGATCACCTCGATGAACCACGGCTTCGCAGTCGACAGCCAGACCCTGCCCGACGGCGTGATCGAAACCCATGTCTCGCTGTTCGACGGCTCGAATTGCGGCATCCGCCTGGCCGACCGCCCGGTGTTCTCGGTGCAGTACCACCCAGAGGCGAGCCCCGGCCCGCAAGACAGCTACTACTTGTTCGACCGCTTCGTCGACGCCATCGACCTCGCCAAATCCGGGTAAGTCCTTTCGCGCGTTTAACGGCCAATTAACCTAAAACCCGACATTCTGGCGGCGACGAAGGGAAGAACGGTCCGCCAGCATGAGCACCCAAGGCCTGCGCAGTTCCGCAGTGCGCGCCCTGCCCGATACCGGCAGCCGGCGCAGCGCCCGGCCGCGCCTGGGGCAGATGCTGGTCGAGACCGGCGTGCTGACAGCGCAGGACCAGCTCCGCACCGTCGCCCTGCAATCGCGGGTCGAGGCCCGGTTCGGCGACATCCTTCTGGCCCATGGGATGATCGGCAAGGATGCGCTTTACGACACCATCGCCCGGCAATACGCCACCGAGACCGCCGATTTCACCCGCACCCCGCCCGACATCCGCCTGGTCGAAGCCTACGGGTTGGAACGCTGCCTCGCCGACGGCCTGTTGCCCTGGCGCCGCAAGGACGGCGTGACCGAGATCGCCTCGGCCCGGCCGGAGCAATTCGCCGATCACCGTACCGCGCTCGAGGACCTCTACGGCCCAGTCCGCATGGTGGTGACGTCCGAGACCGACCTGCACCGCGCCGTGCTCGACAAACACCCGGTGACGCTGGCGGCCCGCGCAGAGACCCGGGTTCCGGCGCCCGAAAGCTGCCGCGCCTGGCCTGCCCGGGCCTTGCGCCGCGCCGCCGCGGCACTTGGCCTCTTGCTTGTCGCCGGCCTGATTTGGGCGCCCGCCGCAGTGTTTTTTGCCTTCGCCGCTTGGGCGATCCTGACCCTGGTCGCCGGCACCGCGCTGAAGCTCGCCGCCGCCCTAGCCCAGGTGCGCGCCGACCGCCAGGCCCGGGCCCCCGCGCCCGAGGACCCCGACGCGCCGATCATGGCGCGGCTGCCCAGCGTGTCGATCTTAGTTCCGCTTTACCGCGAACGCGCCATCGCCAGCAGGCTGATCGAACGGCTGAACCGGATCGACTATCCGCGTGAGCTGTTGGACATCTGCCTGGTGGTGGAGGCCGACGACAAGGTCACGTGCGACACGTTGGAGGCGATCCGCCTTCCGCCCCACATCCGCCAGATCGTGGTGCCGCACAGCACGTTGAAGACCAAACCGCGGGCGCTGAACTACGCGCTCGATTTCTGTCGCGGCACCATCGTCGGCGTCTACGATGCCGAGGACGCGCCGGCGCCGGACCAGATCCACCGCGTCGTGCGCCGGTTCCACGAACGCGGGCCGGACGTCGCCTGCCTGCAGGGCGTGCTTGATTTCTACAACGCCCGCACCAATTGGGTCTCGCGCTGTTTCACCATCGAATACGCCGCCTGGTTCCGGGTGCTTCTGCCCGGGCTGACGCGGCTCGGCGTGGTGATTCCGCTCGGCGGCACCACGCTGTTCTTCCGCCGCGACGTGTTGACCGAGCTCGGCGGCTGGGACGCCCACAACGTCACCGAAGACGCCGATCTGGGCATCCGTCTGGCGCGCCGCGGCTACCGCACCGAACTGATCGACACGGTGACCGAGGAAGAGGCCAATTGCTGGGCCTGGCCCTGGATCAAGCAGCGCTCGCGCTGGCTGAAGGGCTACATGATGACTTGGGCGGTTCATATGCGCGCACCCAGGCGCCTCCTTGCGGAGCTTGGCCCCTGGCGGTTTCTCGGCATCCAACTGCTCTTTCTCGGCACCATTTCGCAGTTCCTGTTGGCGCCGATCCTGTGGTCATTCTGGCTGGTCCCGCTCGGCGCACCGCACCCGCTCCTCTCCCTCGACGTCCCAACGCTGAGCTTGGTATTCACGATCTTTCTCGCCTCAGAGCTCATCGGCCTCGCCGTCGCCGCCTATGCCGTGCGTGGCCCGAAACACCGGTTTCTGACCCCTTGGGCCCCGGTCCTGATGCTCTACTTCCCGCTGGCCGCGCTCGCCGCGTACAAGGGGCTCGCCGAACTGCTGTTCCGCCCGTTCTTCTGGGACAAGACCGAACACGGGCAATGCAGCCAAGCCGAGACCAGCGTCACCGGTGTGGCCGGATCCACCCAAGGGCCACAACCTGCCCGCCCGCCCAACTGACCCGCGACTGCCCCTGCTTCTTCTCGTCTGAAATACGCTGGAGGAGCGCGAGGGGGTGAAACCCCCTCGCGTCGGTCGGATCGCGCAGCGATCCGAAACCAAAATCAAACGGACTACGCCGCCGGCTCCACCGCCCCGGCGTCCCGCTTCAGCCGGGTCTCGAACGCCTTTGAGATATGCCGTTTCAGAGCCGCGTACGCCGCCTCGCCATCGCCGCGCTCGATCGCGCCGACGAGCTCCTCGTGCTCGGCCAGCGCATCCTCGCCGCGCCCCTCCACCGCCAGCGAGGTCGTCGCCAACAGCGCCATAGACCGGTGCACCAGGTCGAGCTGCTGCACCAGATACCGGTTATGGCTCGCCAGATGGATCTGCTTGTGAAACCGCCGGTTCGCCCGGCTCAGCGCTTCCGGATCCCGCAACAGCTTGCGGTCCTCGGCCACCATATCCTTCAATACCTTGATCTCTTCGGGCGCCGCATGCCGCGCGGCCAACCGCGCCGCCAACCCTTCAAGCTCGGTGCGCACGACGTAAAGCTCCGCCAGCTGGTTGTGATCGAGCGACGCCACGATCAGCGACCGCCCGTCCCGGATCAGAAGCGACTGCGTCTCCAAGCGCTGCAACGCCTCACGAATCGGCGTCCGCGACACGCCGAACCTGTCCGCCAACTCCGACTCCACCAGCCGGTCGCCTGGACGGTAGGTGCCCACATCGATCGCCTCGAGGATCAGCTCGTAGGCATCCTTGTGCGGCGCTCTTGGATCGGTCATGCATGGCCCCTTGGATACATCGGTATACCATACAAGGCGCCTGCCCGCGATCAAGCATTCGGGCATGGACCCGGCTCCGCACCCGCGCTACCTCAGGCCCCATGCCCGCCGAGCACTTCACCCACATCCGCACCTGGGTCTTCGACCTCGACAACACGCTTTATCCGCCCTCCGCCCGCCTCTTCGACCAGATCGAGGTGAAGATGACCGCCTGGGTGATGCGCAAACTGGACCTTTCCCACGCGGAGGCCGACCGCCTTCGGGCCGATTATTGGGCCGATTACGGCACTACGCTGGCCGGATTGATGGCGCGCCACGACATCGACCCCTGGCCCTACCTGGAAGACGTCCACGACATCGACTTCACCGCGCTCACTCCCGATCCAGCGCTGGCCGAGACGATCCGGGCGCTGCCCGGCCGCCGCATCGTCTACACCAACGGCGACGCGCCCTATGCGGCCAAGGTCCTCGCCGCGCGGGGTCTCGCCGACGCCTTCGATGCCGTCTATGGCATCGAACACGCCGGCTGGCGCCCGAAGCCCGAGCGCCAGGCCTTCGAGACCGTCTTCGCCACGGACGGCGTCGACCCAGAAGCGGCCGCGATGTTCGAAGACGACACCCGCAACCTCGCCGAGCCCCACGCCATGGGCCTGCGCACCATCCACGTCGCCCCTACCCCGGACCCGCAACCGCATATCCACCATCACACCGACGACCTCGCGGCCTTCCTCACCCGCCTGATCGCCTAAGCCCCCGTGCCGCACTCATGCGGCAATCCGCCCTCTAAAAGCTGCATCTTCTCGGCATATTTCCTGTCGCAACACAGGAGAGCTCAATGACCGACCGACCGTACCGCCTACAAAACCCCGAAACCCCGATCGCCGCGCTCCTCGCCCCCGTCCGGCCCTACCTGCCGAAAAACCGCGAGGCGGCGATCCTCGCCACGCTGCTCCTGTTCCTCACGCTCTGGGGCCTTGCCATCGCCACCTTCGGCTATCCCGCCCTGGTCTGGCCGATGAAGGCGATCGTGCCGGGCCTCGTCGTCTGCTTGATCCTGATCACAATGGGAAAGTGACGGGACAGAAGGCCGCTTCGACTTGCGCCCGCCCGGCCCCTATCTAAGCGCCATGGCGGAAACCCAGGTCGATATCTTCATCTCCGGCGGCGGCCTCGCCGGCCTGATGGCCGCCGCCGCCTTCAGCCATGCGGGGTTCAGCGTTGTCCTCGCCGACCCAGCCCCTCCGGTCACCGAAGCCCGGGCCGAAGGCTCCGACCTGCGCTCCACCGCGTTCCTGCAGCCCGCCCGCACGCTTTTCGAGGACATCGGCCTCTGGAAACTACTCGCCCCACACGCCGTCCCGCTCGACGCGCTCCGCATCGTCGACACCAAAGGATGGCCGCCCGAGATCACCGAAACCCGCACCTTCGAGCCCGGCGACCTGGGCGAGACCAGCTTTGGCTGGAACCTGCCCAACTGGCTCACTAGGCGCGAGGTCCTTGGCTTCGTCGAGAAACAACCCCACGTCCAGCTCGCCCTCGGCACCGGCTTTAGGTCGATGCTGACCCGCACCCGCGAGGCGCTGGTCACCCTCACCGACGGCACCCGTCTGCGCGCCCGCCTGGTCATCGCCGCCGACGGCCGCGCCAGCCCGGTCCGCGAGGCCGCCGGTATCGCCGCCCACACCACCCGCTATGGCCAGAAGGCGCTCGCCTTCACGGCCACCCACCCGATCCCGCACGACAACGTCTCGACCGAGATCTACAACCAGGGCGGCGCGTTCACCACGGTGCCCCTGCCCGACCACCAGGGCACCCCCGCCAGCGCCATCGTCTGGATGAACCCCGGACCCAAGGCCCAGGCGCTCGCCGCCCTGCCCGCCGCCGAGCTTGGCGCAGAAATGACCCTACGGTCCTGCAACATGCTCGGGCCGATGGAGCCCGCAAGCGCAATCCGCATCTGGCCCGTCATCACCCAAACCGCCCAGCGGCTCACCGCTGAGCGCACCGCGCTGGTGGCCGAGGCCGCCCACGTCCTGCCGCCGATTGGCGCGCAAGGCCTCAACACCTCGCTGCACGACGTCGCCGCGCTCTACGACCTCGCCCGTGCCGCGCCGGGAGACCTCGGCACCCCCGGGCAACTCGCCCGCTACGCCAAGTCCCGCGAACGCGACATCGCGCTTCGCGCCCGCGCCATCGACCTCTTCAACCGCATCTGCCAATCCGGCGAGCCGCCCGTCCAGGCGCTCCGCAGCGCCGGCCTGCGCGCGACCCACGGTATCGCCCCCCTCCGCCGCACCATCATGCGCGCCGGCCTCGGCTCCCGCTGACCCGCGAGTAGACCCCGCGCAGGGGACCAGATCGCCAGTTCCAGATGTAGGAACCGCGGGGCAAAGCCGTGATCGGCCAAGCCAGCCCCACTAGGCGAGATCGCCGCTTTCTTTGTTCATCTCATTGATCAATTCAGATCCAAAATCAACGAGTTGCCGATAGTCGCATATCCTGGAATGGGCCTCTCCGAACGATCCAATAGAAACGGACCCAGTCTTCTCGAACGCATCACCCACCGTTGGGAACAGTCGGCCCACGTCATCTGCCACATCAGGTGACTCAACCCATGTTCCGTCGACGGCCCCGACCTTTAGGCGCCGAGTCTTGGTTCTTCTGTGGTCCGCAAGGGTCTCCGAGGTGTGGAGGGCGGTACATCGATCCCATCCCACGCCGATCAGCAAGATCTTCATTGACTGTCGATCTCGCAGTTTGCCCAGCGGTGATTGCAGTCCCGTTGCCCATGCGAGACTGTGTTCGCCGACAAACTCTCTTGCCTGCAACCCGTTGAGGCATATCGAGACGACAGGGTGGTCGCTGCGCTCGGTTCCCGGCCAGGTCCGGAATGTCTCGGGCAAGATGCCGATGTCGGACGTTGGAGAGGTCAAAACATCGAAGCCAGGGACCGCATCTTCGATTTCGGCAATCTGGCCAGGGCTCAGGTCCGACCTATCGATCTCTGATGGGAAGTAGGCGTCCGTGGAAAACCCGGGCATCCCGATCAACCCGGTATCACCAACCGCTTCCAAAAGAGCCTCTAAGATCGTTCTCGGACCGCCTACGACGTAGCCTATGGCCTTCATCGAGGCATGCACAAAGAGCCCGTCGCCCCTACGGACGCCGAGGGAACCGAGATCATCGAGAAGGGTCGATCGGGTATGAAATGCAAATGCCATGTGGCTGGCTACCACCAATTGCGAAGCTGAAACATTGGCAATTATGGGCGCAAGCCGGACGACCGGCCCCACACCAGATTACTCCAACGGCCCCCTCTACGGCGCCTCGCTCAGCAACTCATTCGCCTCGGGCTCTTCCACCCTAGGGCAGCTCATGATGCGGTGCCGCAGGACGGGTTCGAAATCAGCGATGGCGCGGGGCAGAGCAAATTGTTGTCCATGGCAACCGGATCGACCGCGATACGGACCCAGTCGGCTTTCGCTGAAATCGCGCCATTGTCGACTTTGGGGACCGACAAGGGGTCGTCCATTGAGGCGAATTCTCGGTTGGCCTACAACGATGCAGCAACCTTGTTTGAATAACCACACCTCCAGAAAGTACGTCGAAGCATGATTGCCTACGTCACAGTCGGTGCGGATGACATCGCGCGCGCGAAACGGTTTTACTCCGCGTTCCTGCCAGCCCTTGGCTACGAGTTGGAAGAGGGACTCGAGGGCCTAAGCTACGCACTGCCGGTAGAGCCGGGTCAGTCTTCCCTACTGCCTGACTTCTACGTCAAACCACCCTTCGATGGAGGCCCCGCCACGGCCGGCAACGGGTCTATGGTCGCCTTCGAGGCACGCAATCAAAACCAAGTTCGTGACCTTCACGCCGCCGCGCTTTCCGCAGGCGGGTCCGACGAGGGCCAGCCGGGCTTTCGTACCTCGTATGGACCTCACTTCTATGTCGGCTACCTTCGCGACCCTCAAGGCAACAAGATCGCCCTGTTCTCCAGCGATCCGACCGAACCAGGACGAGGCGGGTAACGCGGGTCACATGGGCGGAAAAGGCCACTCACCGCATCGCGAAGGATCGCATTGAGGGGCTCCATCCGGATCTTCGGCGCCACATCTGTTCAACGCAACAGACCGGTCAGCCGTTCCTCGCTGAGCAGCACATTCGCCTCGACCTCGCCGACCCCCGGCAGCGTCATGATGCGCCGGCGCAGGACGCGTTCGAAGTCGGCGATGTCGCGGGCCACGACGCGCAGGCGGTAATCGTAGAGCCCCAGCACATGCTGCACCGTCTGCACCTCCGGTATCGCGCTGACGGCCCGCTCGAAATCCTCCAACGAAACCCTCCCCTTTGTCGCCAGCTTCACGCCCAGAAACACCGTCACCCCGAAGCCGAGCTTTTCCAGGTCTAGGTCCAGCCACAGCCCGGCAATCGCACCGGACTCTTTGAGCCGCTTCACCCGCCGCCACGCCGCCGGCTGGCTCAACCCGATGGCGCGCCCGAGCTTGCCCGCGTTCTGCGTCGCGTCCTCGGCCATCATCCGCAGCAGCGCCCGGTCGGTGTCATCCAGCGCAATCTCAGAATCATGGGATTTCGGCATTCACGCGGCCCCTCGATGCAGCGTTCGCGCAAGCAAATGCGTTTGGGGAAATGCGGGAGTTCCGCTGACCCGGGAATTTGCAGGCGCGATCATATCGGCAGCCGCTCTTCCGATTTCACCGTCGCCACCAGCATCAGCGCCTCGATGTCGGCGATGTGCGGCAGGGTTAGGATGCGCTCGCGATAGATCCGCTGGTAATGCCCCATATCGCGGGCGATCACGTTCAGCCGCACGTCGACCTTGCCCAGGAAGGTCTGGATCTCGATCACTTCGGGCACCTCGCGCGCCGCGGTGATGAAGGTGTCGAACGCGTTGGCCTCGGTCTTGTCGAGCGTGAAGCGCAACGAAACCTCGACCGCATAGCCCAAGGCGCGCCAGTCGATCACGGCCCGGGTGGCGCGGATCACGCCGCGCTCGCGTAGCCTCTCCACCCGCCGCATGGCCTGCGAAGTCGTCACCCGCGCCGCTTCCGCCAGGTCCGGGTAGGCGATGTCGGGCTGGTCTTGCATCCGCCGCAAGAGACGCCGATCTGTATCGTCAAGCATGAAATCTCCAAGTATGCGCAATAATACGAATGAATATCACGAAAGGCGGCGAATAAATACCCAAAACAAATCTCGCCCACACTCCCCGTCCGGGTTAGGACACACCCCAGAAACCCAGGAGGACAAAACATGCGCGTCTACTATGACCGTGACTGCGACATCAATCTGATCAAGGACAAGAAGGTGGCCATCCTCGGCTACGGCAGCCAGGGCCACGCCCATGCCCTGAACCTGCGGGACTCAGGCGCCAAAAACATTGCCATCGCTCTGCGCGAGGGCTCGCCATCGGCCAAGAAAGCCGAATCGGAAGGCCTACAGGTTATGGGCATCTCCGAGGCCGCCGCCTGGTGCGACCTGATGATGTTTACCATGCCCGACGAGTTGCAGGCCGACACCTGGCAAAAACACGTCAAGGACCACATCAAACCCGGCGCCGCGATCGCCTTCGCCCACGGCCTGAACATTCATTTCGGGCTGATCGAGGCGCCCGCCGAAGTCGACGTCATCATGATGGCCCCGAAAGGCCCCGGCCACACCGTGCGCGGCGAATACACCAAGGGCGGCGGCGTGCCCTGCTTGGTCGCGGTCCACAATGACGCGTCCGGCAAAGCGCTGGAGATTGGCCTCAGCTACTGTTCGGCCATCGGCGGCGGTCGGTCGGGCATCATCGAGACCGACTTCAAGGAAGAATGCGAAACCGATCTCTTCGGCGAACAGGCGGTTCTCTGCGGCGGTTTGGTCGAGCTGATCCGGATGGGGTTCGAGACTTTGGTCGAAGCCGGCTACGCCCCAGAGATGGCCTATTTCGAATGCCTGCACGAGGTGAAGCTGATCGTCGATCTGATCTACGAGGGCGGCATCGCCAACATGAACTACTCGATCTCGAACACAGCCGAGTACGGCGAGTATGTCTCCGGCCCCCGCGTGCTGCCTTATGACGAGACCAAGGCCCGGATGAAGTCGATCTTGGACGACATCCAGCAAGGCCGCTTCGTGCGCGATTGGATGACCGAATGCGCCGTCGGCCAGCCGTCGTTCAAGGCCATCCGCCGCAACAACGACGCCCACCAGATCGAATCCGTCGGCGAAACCTTGCGCGGCATGATGCCTTGGATCAGCGCTGGCAAGATGGTCGACAAGGAAAAGAACTAATCCCATGTCCGTGCCCGAGGATATCCGGATCGTCCCGGCTCCTCGGGCGCTGAAAGACCGCATCAAAGAGCTGGCGCGCACCACGTTTGAGGAGCACAATGCGCGTCAACCCTTTGCTTTCCCCGGCAATTTGTTGCAGGTGAGCCTCTTTAGGGACATCGACCGCGCCTTCGAGGTGGAGGGAAAGCAACTCGACGAAAGCCCCGTCGCCCTGGCTGCCTTCTTGGGCAACGACTTCGCGGGCTATGTGCTGCTGTCGGATTGGGCGCGCGAGGATGGACCGGACATGCCCAGTGTTACGGTCGAGGACATCCGTGTTCTGGAAGAGCACCGCGGCCGCGGCGTCGGGCGGGCGCTGCTACAGGCCGTGCAAGATCGCGCCACGGCGCAGGGTTGGGATAATGTGACCGCAACCATTTGGGCGGGCAATCCGGAATCCGAGGCGCTGTTCAACGCCGCGGGGTTCACTGAGCAAAGCAAAACCTACCGATTTGGCCCGTCTGGCCAGGCACGCGACTATCCGGATCCCCCGCGTCCTGGGCTGCGTCAACGGATCTCAACGTGGCTCGTTCTTGGATTGGCGATGCTTGGCGGGGCCGTAATGGTCGTCGCGATCTTCATCGGCCTGCAAATGCTGTTCCTGGGCTGAGCAACGGTGCCCGAACCGCAAGTCACTTCTCGCAGCTGGGCAATGGTCGCGTCGCTCGGCGTGATCTGGGGCGGTACGTTCATGGTGGTGACGGTCGCCCTGCAAGGCTATGGCCCAGTGACCGTCACCGCGGCGCGGACCGGGCTCGGGGCGGTGACGCTTCTGGGCCTTGCGCTGGCACTGCGCCGCCCCTGGCCGCGCTTCGAAGGCCGCTTCCTGGCTTTCGTCCTACCGATCGGCATCCTAAGTTCCGCCCTTCCGTTCTTTCTGCTCGCCTGGGGCCAACAGCACGTATCCTCCGCCTATGCCGGGCTGAACATGGCCGCATTGCCACTCTTCGTGCTGCCGTTGGCGCATGTCTTCGGCGACGAGCGGCTGTCGTTTCGCAAATCCACCGGATTTCTCATCGGGTTCGCCGGCGCCGCGGTGCTGATTGCGCCCGGGATCACATCGGGTAGCGGATCGGCGGCGGAGCCCATGGCCCGTCTCGCCTGCCTTGGCGCGGTGATCTCTTACGCCATCAGCTCGATTCTCACCCGCCGCTGCCCGCCGGTCGACCCGGTGGTGCTGTCAGCACTGGGGTTGACGATCGGCGGCGCCATCCTGATCCCGGCGATGCTGCTGATCGAGGGTCCCCCCGGCTGGTCCGGCGCGCAGGCGGGCTGGGCGATCCTGTTCCTTGGGCTGGTTCCCACGGGACTCGCCGCGCTGCTGCGGGTGCTGGTGATCCGTAGCGCGGGCTCGACCTTCATGACGCTGGTTAATTACCAGGTGCCGGTCTGGTCGATGGTTTTTGGCGCCCTGGTGTTGTCAGAGGCCCTTCCCTGGCGGTTCTTCGTGGCCCTTGCGCTGATCCTGCTTGGCCTCGCCGTCAGCCAATTCGGCGCGCTGAGGCGTCTGTTTGCGCGATGAGAACCAGCGCCTCCACCGCAAGCTATTCGCCTTCGACCCAACACGATCAGAAGCGTGGCGAAGGGACCTTATGGGGCCGCCCTACCCCGCCACCGCCTCCACCTCGGCCACGATCCCGTCCACGACCTGAGTCAGCAAGGCCGCATCCTCGCACTCCGCCATCACCCGGATCAGGGGCTCGGTCCCCGATTTCCGGATCAACAGCCGCCCGGTCCCGTTCAACTGCGCCTCTGCGTCCAAGATCGCCGATTTGACCGCCGCCATTTCCAACGGGGCCTGCCCGGCCGAATAGCGCACGTTCTTCAAAAGCTGCGGAACCGGATCGAAACTGATCGCTAGTTCGGACGCAGGTTGCCCGGTCTCGACCATCGCCGCCAGAAACTGAAGCCCCGCGATCAGCCCGTCGCCGGTGGTGGCGTAGTCGGTCATCACAATGTGCCCGGACTGCTCGCCACCCAGGTTCCACCCCCCGGCCCGCATCCGCTCGACCACGTATCGGTCGCCCACCGGGGTCCGCTCCAGCCGGATTTGACGGCCTTGCAGATATCGCTCGAGCCCCAGGTTGGACATCACCGTCGCCACCAACGTGTTGCCCGCCAGGCGCTTGGCCTCGGCCCAACGGGCGGCAAACAACGCCATGATCTGGTCGCCATCGGCCACTTGGCCGCGCTCGTCGAGGATCATCACCCGGTCGGCGTCGCCATCGAGGCAAATGCCCACATCGGCGCCCTCGCGCCGGATCGTCTCGGCGGCCAGCCGGGTGTCGGTCGACCCGCAGCCGTCGTTGATGTTGAAGCCGTCGGGTTCGACCCCGATTGGGATCACCTCGGCGCCAAGCTCCCAAAGCACTTCGGGGGCCGCCCGATACGCCGCCCCGTTGGCGCAATCGACCACCACCTTTAACCCGCTCAGCCGCCCGCGCCCCGGAAAAGTCGTCTTGGCGAACTCCATATAGCGGCCGCGGCCATCATCGATGCGCCGCGCGCGGCCGATATTCTCCGGCGCGGCCGGCTGAATGTCGCCGGCCATCAGCACCTCGATCTCGGCTTCGGCCTCGTCCGACAGCTTGAAGCCGTCGGGCCCGAACAGCTTGATCCCGTTGTCCTGATGCGGATTGTGGCTGGCCGAGATCATGATCCCGAGATCGGCGCGCATCGAATGGGTCAAGAGGCCCACCGCGGGCGTCGGTACCGGGCCCAACAGCAACACGTTCATGCCCGTCGATGTCAAGCCTGCCGTCAGTGCGTTTTCCAGCATGTATCCCGACAGCCGGGTGTCCTTGCCGATCACCACCCGGTGCCGGTGACCGCCATCGCGCCGGAAAAACCGTCCTGCAGCCGCGCCCAGCCGCAGCGCCATCTCGGCGGTCATCGGATGTGTATTGGCGCGGCCCCGCACGCCGTCGGTTCCAAATAGCTTTCTCACCATCACCAAGGTCCTCTGCCCGTCACGGCGCCTTGCAAAATCAGCGCCTGTTTTGTGGCCTCTATATCATGAACCCGCAGGATCTGCACGCCCTGGGCCACAGCGGCCAGCGCCACCGCGACCGAGCCGGGCATCCGGGCGGTCGGGTCGGGCGCACGCCCGAGCGTGCCGATGAAGCGCTTGCGCGAGGCGCCAAGCAGGATCGGGCAGCCGAGCCCGTGGAACAGGCCGAGGTTTCGCAAAAGCCGCAGGTTGTGGTCGAGCGACTTACCAAAGCCGATGCCGGGGTCGAGCACGATGCGTTCGCGGGCGATCCCGGCGGCGATGGCGGCGTCCCGGCGGGCGGCGAGCGCGTCGTAGACGTCGAACAGCACATCGTCATAGCGCGGGTCCAGGTGCATGGTCTCCGGCGTGCCTTGCGCGTGCATCAGGCAGATCGGCACTTGGGCTTTGGCCGCCGTGGCGGCCATGGCCGGATCGTAGCACAGCGCCGAGACGTCGTTCAGCATGGTGGCCCCGGCCTGCAGCGCGGCGCGCGCCACTTTGGCCTTGCGGGTGTCGATCGACACTGGCGGGCCTAGGCCGGCGATGGCCGAGACCACCGGCGCGGTGCGGGCGATCTCGTCGTCGGGGTCGATTGGCTCAGCACCCGGGCGGGTGGACTCCCCGCCGATGTCGAGCATGTCGGCGCCGGCCTCGGCCATACAGCGGGCGTGGTCCATGGCGGCGGCAGTGTTGGGATGGGCGCCGCCGTCAGAGAAGCTGTCGGGCGTGACGTTCAGAACGCCCATCAGCCGCGGCCGGTCGAGCGTGAGCCCGGCGACCGGGGCACGCGCGGCGGTTAGGGAGGCGAGGATGTCGCCCGGGATCTCTGCCGCCTTGATCAACTCGCCCGGGCCAGAGCGGGTCAGACGCTCGACCCTGTCGAACCAAGCCCAGCTACCGGCTAGCGGCAGCGCATCCGCTGGGCGCGCGGCGTCGAGCATCGGGATCGGGCGGAAGTATGTCGTCATCGCCGCGGTGTCCGCGATCCGGCCGGAATTGGCAAGCGGGCGGCCAATACGGCGAAGATCGGCAGTTCGCCGTTTCGCCTCTGGGAAGCGGCGATTTGCTGGAAGCTGACGGCAAAAAGCGCACCCGGGCACGGAATCAAGGGGCGCAGCCCCGCCGTGCCCGGGAGTCCAGTCCGAATTCTCACTGCCGGGGCAATCGCGCCAGGGGCCGTCTAGCCGACCTTTTCCTCGACCGTTGCCGCCATCGCTTCGGCCCGGGCCGCCAGCTCGGCCAGGGTGTCGGTCACGGCCTCCGGGATCACCGCGACCTCGACGCGCTCGGGCTCAGGCGCAGGCGCGCCGCGCAGGCGCTCGGCCTCGTCCTCGGCTACGCCTGCCCGCGATTCTGCAGCCCGCAGCTGATCCTCCAACCCGGCCGTTTTGTCGGCCAGCATCAGCCCCGCCATCAACAACAACCGCGATTCCGGCAAATGCGCGCCCTGCCCCGCCAGGGCCGACGCCTCGGCGTCCAGCATACCGGCCGCCGCCTGCAGATATTGTTCTTCGCCCGCCTGGCAGGCCACCACGTAGTCGCGCCCACCCACCTTGATCGTCACCTCAGGCATCGCGCGCCTCCCCCAAGAGCGGCTTCAGCTCGGACAAGATCGCGTCGAGCTCGGCCCGGTCGCCGTCGCGTAGCGCCCGCAGCCCCTCGAGTTCCGAGGTCATCGCCTGGTTGATCAGATGCGGCTCTGTCACGCCGCCGGCGGCTGCGTCGCGCAGACCCTGGACCGAAGACTGCAGATGTTGGTTGGCCTTGCGCAAGGCTGCGGCCTGGCTCGCCGCGTCACGGCGCCCGGCCTCGGCGGCTCCGAGCTTCTGCTCGAGATCGCCGACCTTGCCGTCGAGCTGCGTATGCAGCGCCTTGATCCGCTCTTCGAGCTGCGCATTGGCGGTCTTCTCGGCCTCCAGCGCGTCGCGCAGCGCCTGCACCTCGTCCGGGTCCACCTGCGGCTCTGCTGGCGCAGAGGCGATCTGGTCCACGCCTGCGCCAATCCTGTCGAGCGCGGCGGTGATCCGACGCTCCAATTCTGTGATATCCGTCATCCGGCTCTTCCCTCGTCCTACCCCGGGCCGATCTGACGCCCGCCCGTGGCCGTGGGCGAATCAATCCACCCGCGGCCTGGGCCGGATATTACCGAAGTGCCCGTTGAATTGCGCCCCCTTTCCGGCCAACAGCTTACGGGGCGTGCTTGATCTTCCGCCTCACCTTGTTATCACGCCGCCCGAAACCCCTAGCCGATAAGGACCCGCGCCCGTGGACATCGCCGAATTGAAAGCCAAACACCCCGAGCATTGGATGCGCGCTGCGGCGATCCGCACATTGGCGATGGATGCCGTGGCCGCCGCCAATTCCGGCCATACCGGCATGCCGATGGGCATGGCGGACGTCGCGACTGTGCTATTCGAAAAGCATCTGAAATTCGATCCCGCCGCCCCCGACTGGCCCGACCGCGACCGGTTTCTGCTATCGGCCGGCCATGGCTCGATGCTGCTTTATGCATTGCTGCACCTGACCGGCTATGCCGACATGACGCTGGATCAAATCAAGGCGTTCCGGCAATGGGGTTCGAAAACCGCCGGCCACCCCGAATACGGCCACGCCAAGGGCATCGAGACCACCACCGGCCCGCTCGGCCAGGGGCTGGCGAATGCGGTGGGCTTCGCGCTGGCCGAAGAGGTGCTGCGCGCCCGTTACGGCAAGAAGGTCGTCGACCACCACACCTATGTCATCGCCGGCGACGGCTGCCTGATGGAGGGTGTCAGCCAAGAGGCGATCGGGCTCGCCGGCAAACAGCGGCTGTCGAAACTGATCGTGTTCTTCGACAATAACGACATCACCATCGACGGCGCCGTCGGCCTGGCCGACGTCACCGATCAGGCCAAGCGGTTCCGCGCCTCGGGCTGGGACGTGCAGGAGATCGACGGCCACGACCCCGAGGCCATCGACGCCGCGATCACCGCCGCCAAGGCCGCGCGCCGGCCCTCTATGATCGCCTGCAAAACCCATATCGGCCTCGGTCACGCCGCCCAGGACACCGCCAAGGCCCATGGCGCGTTGACCGATGCGGGCCAAATTGCCGATACCAAAGCGCTCTATGGCTGGGACCACGACGCCTTCGTCGTCCCGCCAGCAATCAAATCGCAGTGGGAGGCGATGGGACAGCGCGGCGCGGATGAACATACCGCCTGGCAAGTGCGTTTCGCAGATCTCTCCGCCAATCGAGCGGCCCAATTCACCCGTGAACAGGCGGGCGAGGCGCCGAAACGGCTTTCGGCCACGATCAAGCGTTTCAAAAAGGAAATGTCGGAAGCCGCACCGAAACTCGCCACCCGCGCAGCCTCGGAAAAGGCGCTGAGCGTGATCAACCCGATCATGCCAGAGACTGTCGGCGGCTCCGCCGATCTGACCGGCTCGAACAACACCAAGACGCCGGATATGGGCGTGCACGATGCCTCGAACCGCAAGGGCCGCTATCTGCATTTTGGCATCCGCGAACACGGCATGGCGGCGGCGTTGAACGGCATGGCGCTGCATGGCGGGGTGAAGCCCTATGGCGGCACCTTCATGGTCTTCACCGACTACGCCCGCGCCGCGATGCGGCTCTCGGCGCTGATGGGCATCGCGCCAACTTACGTCTACACCCACGATTCGATCGGGCTCGGCGAGGACGGTCCGACGCACCAGCCGGTCGAACACCTCGCCATGCTGCGCGCCACGCCCAACATGCTGGTGATCCGCCCCGCCGATGCTGTCGAAACGGCCGAGGCCTGGGAGATCGCGCTGTCACAGACCACAACACCGACGGTGCTGTCGCTGACGCGCCAGGGCCTGCCCACGGTACGCACCGAGCACAAGACCGCCAACCTGGTGTCGCGCGGCGCCTATGTCTTGGCCGACGCCGAAGGCAAGCGCCAGGCTATCCTGATCGCCACCGGATCCGAGGTCTCTGTGGCGCTCGCCGCGCGCGACGCCCTGCAGGCCGAAGGTATCGGCACCCGCGTGGTCTCGATGCCGTCGTGGGAGCTATTTGAGATGCAAGACGAAAGATACCGCCGCCGCGTGCTGCCCGGCGGGCCGGTGCGCGTGGCAATCGAGGCCGGCGTGCGGTTCGGCTGGGACCGCTGGCTTTTTGGCGAGCGCGGGCGGCGTGAGAAATCCGGCTTCATCGGCATGCACGGCTTTGGCGCCTCCGCCCCGGCGGCCGAACTGTTCCGGCAATTCGGCATCACGCCCGAGGCGACGGCTGCGAAGGTCAAAGACCTGATCGAAGGCCGCTGGCAACCGGATCCAAGGGTCTGACGCAGCGGCGGTCACAGCGCGTTTCCACATGGGCTAACGGCGGACCGTTCGAAAGGCCTTGCCCACCGAGCTTCAGAACAAGGTTCTGATTTCCTTGGAGAACGTACCCTTGACGTTGTCCATCTCGCCACCCGAGACATGGGCGTCGAGCGTGCCCATCACCGCCGCGATCGCCTGTGGGGCGTCGCCCAAGGGATCGGTGCCGAACGCCGCCTGCACTCGCTCGACAAAGCCATCGCGGCTGCGTTCGGTTACCGGGCATTTCGACGGGTTCCAGCCTTCGTAGTAGATCCCGCGGATCATGATCGGCAACTGCGCGCCCAGCTGCGCCGCCTCGTCGACGCTCATATGGTCGCGCAGCACATGCAACACCTGCCTGAGCAGCCGATAGGCCCGCTGCTTGTGGTCCCAGCCGGTGCGCTCGTTCACGTCGTTGATCCAGATATTCGCCGCCTGCACCGACTCGTCGATAATCCTCAGACCCAAAGCGCTCATGGTTTCCTCCCGAATAGCCACCCGTTAGCCAGCCACACCACCAGCGTCCGCGCCTTGACGTGCATCAGACCGCCCTTAGCCTTTTTGACGCAGATCATGTCCCGGCTCCCACTGGCCAGCCAAACTCGGACTGCCCAACAAGAGGAACCCGGCCATGCAAACCGACCCGCAAATCGTCTTCCGCGGCCTCGACGCGTCACCTGCACTGACGCAAGTGATCCATGACAAGATCGCATTGCTGGAACGCTCGTTCGACCGCATCACCTCGTGCCGGGTCACAGTGGAAAAGCGCGACCGCCACGGCCGCAAGGGCCACCATTTCGACGTCGCCGTCGAGATGGAGGTTCCCGGCACCGTTATCGTCGTCAACCACAAGCCGGGCGACATGAACGCGCATGAGGACGTGAACGTGGCGATCCGCGACAGCTTCAAGGCCGCACGGCGCCAGCTCGACGATTACGCGCGAAAAAAGGGCGGGGTGCACGTCAAGGCACATCCCGAAAAGCACCACGGCCGGGTCGTGCGGCTCTTTCCCGACGAGGGCTATGGCTTTCTCAAGACCCCCGGCGGCACCGAAGTGTTCTTCGACCGCGCCAGCGTCGCCGGCGACGGCTGGGACCGGCTGGATTTGGACAGCGACCTAGAATTCAGCCTGATGGATGGTGAAAAGGGCCCCTATGCGGCCAATCTCAGCCTGCGCGGCTGAGGCGGGCGCGGGGCACGGGGTCAACCGGAGCGAAGGCCTCAACCCTCAAGCCAGGGCACGGAATCAAGGGGCGCAGCCCCGCCGTGCCCATCGCCAACCCGCCCCGGAGGGGTGGCGATTGTTTGAGCTCCACGAACCGCGCAAGGCCCTACGGACTCGACGGCCACAAAGTGCACTCGTTCAAAAGTCGGCTCGCCACCCCGCGGGCCGGCGATGGGCCCGGCTCCTCGCTCAGGGAGCCAGGCCCTTCCCGCCCGCCCGGTTTCCATCCCGGGGCGACTTGCTCTAGGCTCCGCCGCAACCCTGCCGGTCCCCGGTGCCGCCACGAGCCCTGGCCATGACCAACACCCTCGCCCTCTGGCTGGCCGCCCTGATCCTGGGCTTTCTGGCCCTCGACTATTTCGTGCTCGGCTGGGACGTCGTGATCTTTCTCGGACGCAAGCTGATGGAGCTGATCGAATACATCGCCTTCTGGCGATAAGCCGCACCCCGCCCCGGTTGACCTCGGCCCCAAAAACCCATTCATGGCGGCTGACGCGCTTCCGGCCCAAAGGCGCCGACCCGAAGCAAATGGAGGAATTGAAATGGCTGTCAAAGTCGCCATCAACGGATTTGGCCGCATCGGCCGCAACGTTCTTCGCGCGATCATCGAATCGGGCCGGACGGATGTCGAAGTGGTCGCGATCAACGACCTCGGCTCCGTCGAGACCAACGCGCATCTGATGCGCTACGACAGCGTGCACGGCCGGTTCCCCGGCACCGTCACCACGACCGAGGACACGATCGACGTGGGCCGCGGGCCGATCCGGGTCACCGCGATCCGCAACCCCGCCGACCTGCCCTGGTCGGACGTCGACATCGTCATGGAATGCACCGGCATCTTCAATTCCAAGGAAGCCTGCCAGGCGCATCTGGAAAACGGCTCCAAGCGCGTGCTGATTTCGGCCCCGGGCAAGAACGCCGACAACACCGTGGTCTACGGCGTCAACCACGACACGCTGGCCGCCGACCAACTGGTCGTCTCGAACGCCTCTTGCACCACCAACTGCCTGGCCCCCGCCGCCAAGGTGCTGAACGACAAGATCGGCATCGCCAAGGGCTTCATGACCACGATCCACAGCTATACCGGCGACCAGCCGACGCTGGATACCATGCACAAGGACCTCTACCGCTCGCGCGCCGCCGCGATGTCGATGATCCCCACCACCACCGGTGCCGCCCGCGCCGTGGGCCTGGTGCTGCCGGAACTCGCCGGCAAGCTCGACGGCGTCGCGATCCGGGTGCCGACGCCGAACGTCTCGGTCGTCGACCTGACCTTTGAAGCGTCCCGCGACACCTCGCCGGAAGAAATCAACGACGCCGTGCGCGAGGCTGCCGACGGCAACGGCCCGCTCAACGGCGTGCTCGGCTACACGGATGAAAAGCTGGTTTCGATGGACTTCAACCACGACCCGCACTCGTCGATCTTCCATACCGACCAGACCAAGGTGATGGAGGGCAAGATGTGCCGGATCCTGACCTGGTACGACAACGAATGGGGCTTCTCAAACCGGATGAACGACACCGCGGTGGCGATGGGCAAGCTGATCTGACGCAGACCCGAAGTCCCGTTGCAAAAGGCGCCGCTCGCGGCGCCTTTTTTTTAATCGCCAGTGGAATAGGTGGCGCAGGTCGCTATGTAATTTTCGCAATGCCGCACTGCAGAATCTGTGCTTGTTTAGCGCTAACAACCGGCCCAGATGTGAGGCACCGGAAACGGTCAACCACACACATGAAGGACCGAAGCAATGACCACTCTAATCAACACCCTCCGCGAGGCCGCACGCAAACGCGCCGCCTACAACCGCACTGTCGCCGCGATCGAAGCAATGCCGCTCGACGTTGCGCTTGACCTCGACATCCACCGCCCCGACGCCCACGACATCGCCCGCAAAGCCGTCTACGGCCACTAAGCGATGCCGCTGGAGGAGGACGCGCCGGACGGCGCATATCAACACGACGAGTAACGGGCCGGCACATTCGCCGGCCCGTTTTACGTTCGGGGCGGGGTGGTATCCGGGCGAGAGCCGCCATCGACGCACTGCCCTGGGCACGGAATCAAGGGGCGCAGCCCCGCCGGGCCCATCGCCAACCCGCCCCGGAGGGGTGGCGATTGTTTGAGCTCCGCGAACCGCGCTATGCCCTACGGATTCGACAGCCATAAAGCACAGCCGAACAAACGTCGGATCGCCACCCCGCGGGTTGGCGATGGGCCCGGCTCCGCGCGAGGTCGCCAACGGCCATGCCGATCCAAGAGCCGGCAAAGCGCAACCGTGGCGCGTTCCGCCCCTACCGCCCCAGTTTCCGATGAAGCGCCGCGCAGATCTCCGGGGTGACGAATTTCGACACATCGCCGCCGAGCCGCGCGATTTCCTTGACCAGCTTCGAGGCGATCGACTGATAGCGCGCCTCGGCCATCAGAAACACCGTCTCGATCCGCTCGTCGAGCACCCGGTTCATCCCGACCATCTGGTATTCGTACTCGAAGTCGGCCACGGCGCGCAGGCCGCGGATGATCAGGTTGGCGCCGACGTCGTGGGCGCAATCGACCAGCAGGTTGTCGAAGGCATGCACCACCACCTCGGTGCCGGAATTGCCCAACCCCTCGCAGGCCGCCTCGACCATCGCCACGCGCTCGTCGAGCGCAAAGAGCGGTCCCTTGTCCTCGTTCACCGCCACCCCGATCACCAGCCGGTCCACCAGATGCGTCGCCCGGCGGATGATGTCGCGATGACCGAGCGTCATCGGATCGAAAGTGCCCGCATAAAGACCGGTGCGCATGTCTGTCCCTCTGGTTCTTGGCCGCACGCAACAATATTGGGCGCGCCGATGCAAGGGGCGGGTCGCCGGTCCGGTCGAGCAGGACCCGGCCGGTAACGTCACTCGGCGCAGTCAGGACTGCCTGGAGCGGTCGTCGGTTTCCATAGATATGAGCCGCGCCCATCGCCGACCCGCGGGGTGGCGAACTGACCTCGGATCGGCGGCGCCTTATAGGTGTCGAATCCGTAGGACCTCACGCGGTGCACTGGTGTCGATAAATCGCCACCCCTCCGTGGCGGGTTGGCGATGGGCCCGGCGGGGCTGCGCGCCTTGACTCCGTGCCCGGAGCAGCACGCAAACGCCCTACCCTGCCCCGACCGGCAGCCCCCGCCCTACCCGCGTTCCCGCAACGCCCGGCGCATGATCTTGCCGGTCGCTGTCATCGGCAGCGCCTGGACCCGCTCGACCATGCGCGGCGCCACATGCGGGCTGATCCTGTCGCGCACCCGGGCGATCAGCGCCGCCTCCAGCCCCGGCGCGGCGCCGTCGCGGACCACCACGAAGGCCTTCACCGCCTCGGTCCGCACCGGATCCGGCACGCCCACCACCGCCGCCATCACCACGTCCGGATGGCCGACCAGGCAGTTTTCGATCTCCACCGGCCCAATCCGGTAGCCCGACGAGGTAATCACGTCGTCGTCGCGCGACGAAAACCAGAAATAGCCGTCGCCGTCCCGCCGCCCCAGATCGCCGGTGCGCATCCAGTTGCCGGAAAACCGCTCGGCCGTCTTCTCGGGCTTGTTCCAATAGCGCAGGAACATCACCGGGGTGCCACGCCGCACCGCGATCTCGCCTTCCTCGCCCGGCGCTGCCTCATGCCCGTCGCGGTCGATCACGCCGACCTCGAAGCCCGGCACCGCCTGGCCCATCGACCCCGGCCGGACCACCATCGAGCCGTGGCAGGAGGCCAGGACCAGGTTGCATTCGGTCTGCCCGTAAAGCTCGTTGATCGGCGCGCCCAGCGCCGCGCGGCCCCAGTCCAACAGATCGGCCCCGAGCGCCTCGCCCCCCGACCCGACCGAGCGCACCGCCAGCCCGGCAGGTGCCGTCGCCTGGCGCATCAGCTTCAGCGCGGTGGGCGGTACAAAGAGGGTGCGCAGCCCCTCGTCGCGGATCAGCCGGAAGGCGGCGTCGGGGTCGAACTTGCGCCGGTCCTGGCTGACCTGCGGCACGCCGTAGTAAAGGCAGGGGATCGCCATATCCATCAGCCCTCCGATCCAGGCCCAGTCGGCCGGCGTCCAGCCTCTGTCGCCGGGCTGCGGGAAGCCCTCGTGATGCGCCTCCATCGACGGCAGGTGCCCCAGAAGGAACCTATGCGCGTGCAACACACCCTTGGGGTCGCCCGTTGTGCCGGAGGTGTAGATCAACAACGCTGGATCCTCCGCGGCGGTGTCGACCGGCCGAAACGCCTGCGCCGCCGCGATCTCGCCATAGAAGTCGCGCACCGGGGCGGCGGCGGCACCGGTGCAATAGACCTCGGCCAGATCGGGCAGATCGGGGCGCAGCGCCATCACCTTGTTGAGGCTTTCGGCATCGGTCACCAGCGCCCGTGCGCCGCTGTCGGCCAGCCGGTAGCGCAGCGCATCCGGCCCGAAAAGTGTGAACAAGGGCAGCAGCACGGCGCCGAGCTTGTAGGCCGCCATGTGCGTCACCAACACCTCGGGCGATTGCGGCAGCAGCACCGCCACCCGGTCGCCGCGCGCCACCCCCCTGGCCCGAAGCGACGCCGCCAGCCCGTCCGAGGCCTCTTTGAGCTGCCTATAGGTCCAGTCGCGCCGTGTCCCGTCGGCGCCCAGATGGGTCAGCGCCAGCCGCTCCGGCGCCCGGGCCGCCCAACTGTCGCAGCAGCGCTCGGCGATGTTGAAGCGCGCCGGCACCTGCCAGCGAAAGCCCGCCCGCATCGCGGCCCAGTCGCCGATCCGCGGCAGCACCCGGCGCTCGTCGGCCATGCTCAGTTGACGTAGACCTCAAGCTCGGGCAACCCGGCCAGCGGCGCATCGAGCAGCCGCATCGCCGCCAGCGACACCTGGCTGCCGCTGCCCGGCGCGGCGCCTGAGGGGATCAGGTCGACCTGCACGCTGCGCCCGCTGGTGACGTAAAGCAGCCGCCCACTCGCCGGCGCGCTCACCAGAGGCGTCTTGATCCAGAACCCCGGCTCATTGGGATCGCCCAGCGAGGCGATGGTGGTGCCCAGCGGCCCGGCCGAGGCCACCGGCGCCTCGGTCACCGCCGCGGCGCGTTGCTCTTCGGTGGTGGTGTCGAACTGTTCCACCGTGCGCGCATCCGCCGCCGGCTGCTCGATCGCCGTGGCGAAGGGATTGCCCTCGGACTGCGGCACCTCGCCCTCGACGGGGTCCGCCGCCGGCGCGGTCGCCGCCACGGGCTCGGGCGTGCGTTCGCCGCGCAATCCGCTCAGGAAGTTCTCGCGCTGGCCCGCGCATCCCGCCAGCGCCACGCCTGCGATCAAAACCACTGCATACCTCATGCGGCCGCACCCTAAGACCAATCGGCACCCCGTTCAACGCCTTCCCCGCCTTGCGGCGGCCCCCCGCCCGGCCTAAGTTCCATTGCCATGACCCCGCAGCTCATCGACCCCTTCGCCCGCGCCATCACCTATTTGCGCGTCTCGGTCACCGACCGCTGCGATTTCCGCTGCGTCTATTGCATGTCCGAGAACATGACCTTCCTGCCGAAGAAGGAGCTGCTGACGCTGGAAGAGCTCGACCGGATGTGTTCGGCCTTCGTCTTGCTCGGGGTCGAGAAGCTGCGCATCACCGGCGGCGAGCCCTTGGTGCGGCGCGACATCCTGACCTTCTTCCGGGCGATGTCGCGGCACCTGGACTCGGGCGCGTTGAAAGAGCTGACGCTGACCACCAACGGCAGCCAGCTCGCCCGCTTCGCCGGCGACCTCCATGCCGCCGGGGTCCGCCGCGTCAACGTCTCGCTCGACACGCTGGACCCCGACAAATTCGCCCGGGTCACCCGCTGGGGCCGCCTGCCGCAGGTCCTGCGCGGCATCGACGCCGCCCGCGCCGCCGGCCTGCGGGTCAAGATCAACGCCGTCGCGCTGAAGGGCTTCAACGAGGACGAACTTTTCGCCCTCACCGAGTGGTGCGCGGCCGAGGACATGGATCTGACCTGGATCGAGGTCATGCCGATGGGGGATCTCGGCAACGAGGACCGCATCGGCCAATACTGGCCGGTCTCGGAGGTGCGCGCGCAACTGGCCACCCGCTACAGCGTCACCGATCTGGCGCACCGCACCGGCGGCCCGGCGCGCTATGTCCGGCTCGAGGAGACCGGCCAGCAGATCGGCTTCATCACGCCGCTCACGCACAATTTCTGCGAATCGTGCAACCGCGTCCGCCTGACCTGCACCGGAGAACTCTACATGTGCCTCGGCCAGGAAGACATGGCCGACCTCAGAGCCCCCCTCCGCGCCTCCGAAAGCGACGCCCCATTGATCGAAGCCATCCACAAAGCCATCGGTCTGAAACCCAAGGGCCACGACTTCGACTATTCGCGGCAACGCGCGGATGGACAGGTGTCACGGCACATGTCGCACACAGGTGGGTGAGGGATATTCTGTAGCTACGGGCTGGAAGAAACGGTCGTTCCCACCGGTGACAGAGACGTTTAAGTTCTTGCACATTCTGCGCTGCGGCGAAGGTCGCGTCCGAGCCCAAGGTGCAAGATTTTGCAGTCGCAGAAACCCACCTAGAATTGACGCATGAATTTTGATATCCAAACACGCAGTGCATCCGCCGCCGACGCTGAGGCATTGCTGACGCTCTATGATACTCTGTCATCTGACAATGAAAGATGCCCACTCGAACTGGCTAAACAGAATATCTCTAGGATTTGCCAGATTGATGGCAGTGCAGTGCTTTTGGGCGAGATAAATGGTGAAGCTTTGACGACATGCACGCTTATCGTCATTCCAAATTTATCAAGGGGCGGAAGGCCCTATGCGGTAATTGAAAATGTGGTTACGCATCCTGGACACCGAGGAAGAGGACTTGGCAAAGCTGTACTCGATGCAGCGTGTGAACGCGCATGGAGCCATGACTGTTACAAAGTCATGCTCAGTACGGGATCAACGCGGCCTGCCATCTTGTCTTTCTATGAAAGTGCGGGCTTCGAACAATCGAGAACCGGTTTTCAAAAGCGCAGACTTCCAAAGCGCCAAGAGGAATCTAGCTGAGCCGAATGCCGACTTTGTCCCGCTTAGCGGACAAATTACCCTTTTTCAGAACCTGGGCGCCGATTTCAATGTCGACGGTTTGCCGAAGCAAAGACCCCTCACTATACTCTCGGCGGTATTTGGCAGGGTTGTGACCGGAAGCGCACCATTCTGATGCAGCCTTCCGTTAACTCGTCCACCGCACGGTCTGTTCACCACGCCCCTCACCGACACCCGTACCGACTTAATACCGACGTTTTACAGACAATCCAAATCCCTGCAAAACAAGGCGTTAACCCCCGATTCGCGCATCCGGACCGCCCGCCGGACTCGCCTTTGGCGAACTCACGCCCAGTCGGCACCCAGGTCGTCGCGCGCGCGGTCGATCCAATGCTCTTTCAGCCAGCCGCAGGGCCGCGCGTTGCGCAGCCAGTGGCGGTAGCCGGCCACCGCCTCGGGCATCTTGGGCCGGCCGTGGAAGCAGACCACGCGGGCGTCCGGGGGCAGCCGCGGTTTGGACCAATGGTTCGTGGGCCAGATCGGCAGGCAATCATGCTTGAAGGACGTCACCCAAGGCGCTGGCAAATAGGCGAATTCCCCACGATCCATCGCCTTGTGCGAGGTATAGCGCTGCTCGGATCCGCGGGCGCGTTCGACCTCTCCGTAGGCGTCCGCCGCGAGGTCGTCATAAAGCCAGCCGTGCCGCGCCGGCTCGAACCGGAAGACCGAGCCGTGGCCGGTCGGGCGGCGTTTTCGCGCCTCGACCCAGTCGTGCCGCATCACCACCCTTCCGGGTGCGACGTCCAGCAGGTCGTCCAGAGATCCGGTGATCACCACGTCGAGGTCGAAGCCCAAGAGCGGCCCCTCCACCGGCACCCGACCCGGCTTGAACAGCGACACCTTGCGCATCGCTCCTTGCCGGTTCGCCACCGCCAACGCCGCGTCCATCTCGCCCTGGAAAGGCTCCTCCGGCAGCGCCAGCGCCTCGATATCCGGATGCAGCCCCTCGGCGCGGTCGGTCATGCAGAAGAACCGCACCGACCCGGCAAGGTTGCGCCGCACCCCGGAATAGAGCCGGTTGACATATTCGGGCCCGAAGGCGGTGCCCCATTTGATGCAGACGACATTGGCCACGGGGCTGCGCCATAGACCAAGCCGCGGCCGAAGGCGAGGCTTGGGGTGTTATCGGGTTGGGTGGAGAAGGGTTTGGGGCAAGCCAATTTGGAGCAGAGGTCCAGACTTCGACCCAGGCCGGGTCAACAGCGCCGCAGGCGCCCCGGCCCAGCGGCGGCCCGCCCGGGTGGGCTGCCGCTTTGGATGTCGGGGGCGCTTGGCTGAGATGGAAGATGTACTTCGCTGCCATGAAAGCGCGTCGTTCAGAGGTCGCTGCGGCATCCCGCGGGCCGCCGCCGGGCCGTTCGGAAGTTGGGAGCCGTAGCTGACGACCGCCCAAGCAATCCGCCCCCCTTCCGAGTCAGGCCGCGGGCAGCCGCCGCTCGACGATCTCGGCCCACCAGGAACAGCCCGCCGGGATCGCCTCGTCGTTGAAGTTGTATTCGGGGTGATGCACCATCGCGGTGTCGCCGTTGCCGACCAGGATGTAGGCGCCGGGACGCTCGTTCAGCATGAACGAGAAGTCCTCGGCCCCCATCACCAACGGCGCCTCTTCGCAAGCCCCCGATACGGCCGTGGCGACCTCGGCGGCGAAGGCGGTCTGTTCCTCGGAATTAACCATCACGGGGTAGCCGCGGTGGTAGTGCACCGTCGCCCTGGCGCCCATGCCGCTGGCCACGCCCTCGGCGATCTTGGCCATCTGCACCTCGGTCTCGTCCTGCACGTCGGGGTTCATCGTGCGCACCGTGCCCTTCAGCGTCACGGTCTGCGGGATCACGTTGTGGGTCGTCGAGGAGGTCTCGAACGAGGTGACCGAGACCACCAGGTGATGGGTCGGGTCGGTCAGCCGGCTGGCGATGGTCTGCAACGCCAGCACGATGTGGCTGGCGACCACGGTGCTGTCGACGGTCTCATGCGGTTTCGCGGCGTGCCCGCCTTTGCCCTCGATGACAATCTCGAACTGGTCGGCGGCGGCGAAAAACGCGCCGGGGCGGATCGCGAACGAGCCCACCGGGCGGCCGGGCCAATTGTGCATGCCATAGACCTCGTCGATCCCAAAGCGCTGCATCAGGCGATCGTCGCACATCTCCTTGCCGCCGCCGCCGCCCTCTTCGGCGGGCTGGAAGATCACCACGGCGGTGCCGTCGAAGTTGCGGGTCTCGGCGAGGTATTTGGCCGCGCCCATGAGCATCGCTGTGTGGCCGTCGTGGCCGCAGGCATGCATCGCGCCAGGGGTCTTCGAGGCATAGTCAAGCCCGGTCGCCTCCAGGATCGGCAAAGCGTCCATGTCGGCCCGCAGGCCGATGGTGCGACCTGCGCCATCGGTCTTGCCGCGGATCACACCGACGACCCCGGTACGGCCGATCCCGGTGACCACCTCGTCGCAGCCGAACTCTTGCAGTTTCTCGGCGACGATACCGGCGGTGCGGTGCGTGTCGAACAGGATCTCGGGATGCTGGTGCAGATCACGGCGCCAGGCGGTGATCTCCGGAAGTAATTCGGCGAAGCGGTTCTTGACGGGCATGGTCGACCTCGAGGTTTGGGCTGCCGAGGAAAGTGGAGCAAGTGTCCACCGGGGGCAAGGGCCGCGGCAATCCGGCCGGTCCGGAGCCGCGAGCGGACGGCGGCCGTCATTCGTTGGGTCCACGTATTCGGAGGTTGCCTCGGCGTATGGAAGTGCGCCTTGGGTGATGTGCGTTCGTCCGGATCGGGCCGCCCCGACCTCGGGTTACCGTAAGTGAACCGCCGTGGACTAAGCCGTCTGGCTCAACCGCGCTTCCAGCACATCGAACGGCACGCCGGGCGCGTCTTTGGCGTCGCGGATCACCAGCGAGGTCTTGACGCTGGCGACGTTGTCGGCAGCCGTGAGTTCTTCGGTCAGGAAAGTCTGGAAGGTCGACAGATCGGGTGCCACGCATTTCAGGATGAAATCGACCTCGCCGTTCAGCATGTGGCACTCGCGCACCAAGGGCCAGTCGCGGCAGCGCTGCTCGAAGGCCGAGAGGTCGGCCTCGGCCTGGCTGATCAGCCCGACCATGGCGAAGACCCGCACCTCGAAGCCCAGCATCCGCGCATCCACGTCCGCATGGTAACCGCGGATGAAGCCCGCCTCTTCCAGCGTGCGCACCCGCCGCAGACAGGGCGGCGCCGAAATCCCGACCCGCTTGGCCAGTTCCACGTTGGTCATCCGCCCGTCGGCCTGCAACTCGGCCAGGATGTGTCGGTCGATCGGATCAAGCTTGCTGCCCGGCATGGTCTTCCCTGCAGTTTTCCGATCTGTACTGGTTCCCACCGTCCTGCGCAATAATATTTCGCCGCCGCGCAACATCCTTAACGCCCGGCTTCGAAATGCGCGGCTTCGGGCGCCGGGATTTCGAAGTCTGACGCATCAGCCGATGTGCCGCCGGCTCACGGGAAACCGGGGCCCGTCATTCCTGGGTCGCGACGCCGGAACGGCCGAATCCCAATTCCTGCGACCGGACCTTGATCCGAACCTTATCCCCTTCGAAGCTGAAAAGGTCATCTCGGCCCAGCGCTTCACCAGACTTCAGATCGTATATCCCAACGGTTTGCAGCGATTGGGTAAGGTGCCCTGGAATATCGTCTGGGGTCCGAGCGGCGGCACGGCAATACAGTTCAATCAACGCCCAATAGGGTTCGATTTCATCCGCAAGATTAGCGGGGTCGATTGCTCCGTCCATCTCGGCGTACATACCTGCCTTGGCGTCTTCTGCGGCGTCCGCGTCTCGCACAATCAAATCGGTCAAAGGCCGTCCCATTTCGACGCGAAACCACGGCGTCGCATGGCCGTTGATGATCAGGTCCCGATTGATCGACGCGTCATAGATTTTGGCTGGGTCGTCGCCGAACCCCTCGCCTTTCGCAACGATCCCGAAGAAGCTGCCGACAGCGTTGTTGGCAAAAAGCACAAAGCTGACGGGCTGGCCGGTTGCTGCGCCGAAAAAGCCGGTCACGGCCGTGCGGGCAGCGCGTCCCCATTCCGCCGCCTTGCGGGTGCGAAGGTCGCTGCCACATCTGTCGGTACTTGGAAACATCGCCTGTAGCCCGGCCAGACGGATATGCACGCCGCCCTCCCGGGTCAGGCGAAATCCACGACCGAGGGGAAGGCCCGAGTCGAGGCGCTCGACCCGCAAAGTGACGGAATTGGCGTTCGCAGTGCGGATGAACGTGCCCGAGCCGAAGATCGGTCTTTGCAGGATCACAGGCGATCCGATCGACGGGGCACGAGAGGCCGTGTCGGATTTGGGCCGATACTGCTCTGCGGCCGCCAACAGGGCCTCGCGATCGACATCGACAAGCTCCAGCTCGGACAGAAACCCGAGATTTGCGATGGTCTGGTTGGCGTCGGCGTTGAACGCTTTGACGATAAGGTCCGAGCTTTGCTTTTGCCGTTGCAGGTCGTTTGCGTTCGAGCGCTGGATCGACGACAGCACCATGTCGCCCAACAATGACAGTGCCGCGACGGCAGCCGCAACCATCAGCGGATTTGCCCACCATTGCCGGCGCTCCCGTACCTGGCGGTCTTCCTCCAGTTTGTGGTTCTCGCGCTCGATACGCAGCTTTTCAAGCTCGAGCATCGCTTCGACCCTCAGTCGGGTCGTCTCGATGTCCTCACCGCTTGAAATGAGCTGTTCGAGGTCGTCGCGCCGCAACTCGGGCATGGTCCCATCTTCCTGGTCACCATGCATGTTCGGCCGCCCCTATCTCTGACGCCAGCAAACGGAATTCGCTTCACATGAGGGCTTAATCCGAATGCCCTGGTTGAAAGCAAACGCAAGCCACTTTACTTGATCGCCCGAGGGAGACAAGCCATGGCCGAGACACGTCACAGCAAGGTTCTGATCATCGGGTCCGGGCCGGCGGGATACACCGCCGCGGTCTATGCCAGCCGCGCCATGCTGGAGCCGGTGCTGATCCAGGGCATCCAGCCCGGCGGGCAACTGACGATCACCACCGAAGTCGAAAACTGGCCCGGCGACACCGAGGTTCAGGGCCCCGATCTGATGGTTCGGATGGAGGACCACGCCCGCGCCGTCGGCACCGAGATCATCGGCGATCACATCAACCGCATCGACCTCGGCGTCCGCCCGTTCCGCGCCGAGGGCGACAGCGGCACGACCTACACCGCCGACGCGGTGATCCTGGCCACCGGCGCGCAGGCGAAGTGGCTCGGGCTATCGTCCGAGGAACATTTCAAGGGCTTCGGCGTCTCCGCTTGCGCCACCTGCGACGGGTTCTTCTATCGCGGCAAAGAAATCGTCGTGGTCGGCGGCGGCAACACGGCGGTGGAAGAGGCGCTGTTTCTGACGAACTTCGCCTCGAAGGTCACGCTGGTGCATCGCCGCGACGAACTCAGGGCGGAAAAGATCCTGCAGCATCGGCTGTTCAACAACGAGAAGGTCGAGGTCGTCTGGGACCACACCGTCGAAGAGGTGGTGGGCGGCGACAGCCCCAAGGGCGTCGAGGGCGTGCGGGTGCGCCACGTCAAGACCGGCGCGGTCACCGAGATCCCCTGTGCCGGTTTTTTCGTCGCCATCGGCCACGCGCCGGCGAACGAGCTGGTGAAGGACCAGCTCGAAACCCATATGGGCGGCTACGTCGTCACCAAGCCCGATTCGACCGAGACCTCGATCCCCGGCGTCTTCGCCGCAGGTGATTTGACCGACCACATCTACCGCCAGGCGGTGACCTCGGCCGGGATGGGCTGCATGGCCGCGCTTGAGGCCGAGAAGTACCTCGCCGAGATGGGTGCAGATGCCGAGGTGCAGGCGGCGGAATAGCGCGACACGGGGTGACGCCGGAATGGCCGCCAAGGCCTGGACGGAACATTGGCCCCCTACATTCAGGATGCTGCCGCAGCCCAACCGCGCCCCCGGGGCGTCAGCCGTGGAATGCGCCCGGCCCGTTCGATGGGCTTTCGCCGCCCTACCGAGCCGACGGTCCCATCTCCCCCTAGGTCGGGCGCGATGCGTTGAAACTCCTGTGATTCTTGAAGCGTGCGGGCTCCAAAGCAATCACGGCGCACTTGACGAGGTGCCCACCCGCTGGGCCCGGCGCGATCCTGTTGCCACGTGGTGAGAGGCCCTTTCGAGCGACGCCTCAACGCCGAAAGCTCGCGCCTGTGGACCTATGTGACAGGCCGTCGCGCACCGCCCAGGCGGTCGTTGCGCCGGGCTGCGCTTGGTAGCGTCTCACCGACTGTCCGTCCGGAGCCGTTTCAAAGTGGCGGCGCCGCCAATCGACATGTCCGCCGGGCCGGGGCCCGGGTGCGGTCTGGGTCCTGCGCCTGCAGGGCCCGCGGTCTTGGACCTGCCCCCGCCCCGGCCTGTCGGGCGGATCGGGGGACCGGATCGTCTGGGATGCGCGGGGGTGCCAAGCCCCGCGCCGAAGCTTCGCGCCGGTCTTTACCTCATCCCGGGTTACGATTCGGCAAACCGACCGCACGGTGGGCCGGGTTCAGAGCGACTTGGTCATCAAGACCGCCTCGGTCGGGGCCATGCCGAAGACCGTCACGTCGAACGGGCAGCGCGCGGTTTCACTGAAGCCCAACCGTCGATAGAACCGCATCGCGCCCTCGTTCGACGCCGCCACGATGAGCGCCACACCCGGCGCACCGGCCTCGCGCGCCAACGCTTCCGCATGGCGCAAAAGCGCGGCTCCCAACCCTCGCCCCTGCGCCTCCGGCAGCACCGCGACCACGTTGATGTACCAATACTCCGGCGCCTGATGCTCCAGCGCCTCGATGGGACGAAAGATCTCCGGCACCTCCGGATCGGGCGGCGGCGACACCGCGGGCAATTGCAGGCTGATCATCGCCCCGGCCGGCGCAGCATCTGCTTCGATCACATGCGCAAAGCGGTGGCTAAACTGCCCCTCCTCGGCCAGAACCGTCGCCTGCCCGACCTGCATCGGATCGACGCCGGCGGGCGCCATCTCTGCCCAGATCGCGGGCAGCACGCCCTCGCTCGCCAGATCGATGCACCGCACCAGCAGATCGGCGTCGCCGAGTGTCGCGGCCCGGATTCGCATCTGGCCTTCCTGCAGGGTGTTTGCGCGATCATCCATCATTTCAGAGCCTTAGCCTAGTGTCCCAGTTGGGATATCTGCGCCCCATCCCGCCAGATCACCGGGAACCAATCCTCGCGCAGGCGCTCGCCCGGCCGCATGCCGTGGCCCGGAAACGGCGGCGAGGTCTTGCCCGGCCGCTCGACATACCGCGCGTCGTCGCCCACCAGACGCAGCGAGAACGCCCGCCGCCGCCGGTCGGTCACATTGCCGCGCGCGCCGTGCAAGGTCTTGAAATGAAACGCAACCGCGTCGCCGGGCCGCATCGACCATTCCAGGATGTCGAACCGCATCGGCTCGGCATCGGGGTCGGGGACGGGCATATAGGCGTTCTCGTCGGCATAGAAGTTTTCTTCCGACAGCCAGCGGGTCGGCAGCACCGGCCGCGGCCACAGATGCGAGCCCTTCACGCAGCGCAAGGTGGCGTCGGTCACCGGATCCAAGGGCGACCAGAAGCTGACCGTCTGCCGCCCTTCGACAAAGTAATACGGCCCGTCCTGATGCCAGGGCGTGGGTTTCGAAGTGCCGGGTTCCTTGACCAGCACGTGGTCATGAAACACCTGCACGGCCTCAGACCCCATCAGAGCCGCAGCCACCTCTGCAGCTTCGCTGTCGCGGATGACACGCTCGAACTCGGGGATCCGGGTCCAGTTGCAATAGTCGTCGAAAAACCGCCCCGCTTCGCCATCGTGCAAATTCTCGGCCGCGTAGGGCCCTGGTTCGGCGAGGTTTCGCTCGATCCCGGCGGCCAGCTCGTCGACCCAATCGGCGAAGAGGCCCTCGATCAACACCGCCCCGTCGCGCCGATAGGCCGTTATCTGATCCGCCGTCACCATCGCCGCCCCCGTCTTGCCCGCTGCAATAGAGACCAAATTGCCGCAATCCGCCAGCATCCCCGCGCATGGCTTGAATTTCGCCGCATTCAAAGGCTAGAGCGCGCGCAAACAAAGGCCCGCGCCGCGACAAGCGGCCCAGACGAGTAGACCGACATGCAGCTGCGAAACCTCGCCCCGATCCCCGAACTCTACGTCTCGTACGACAGCGCGCTGAAGCTGAAGGTCGAGGCCGCCGACCTGCCGTCCTGGGACCTCACCCCGCGCCAGATCTGCGACCTGGAACTTCTGATGAACGGCGGCTTCCACCCCTTGAAGGGGTTCATGACGGAGGCCGACTACGACGGAGTGGTCGAGGGGATGCGGCTGGCCGACGGCGCGCTTTGGCCGATCCCGGTGACGCTGGACGTGGGCCAAGGCTTCGCCGACCGCATCGAGCTGGGCCAGGACATCGCGCTGCGCGACCAGGAGGGCGTGATCCTGGCGATCATGTCGGTCACCGACAAATGGACCCCCGACAAGCACCGCGAGGCCGAGGCCGTCTTTGGCGCCGACGACAGCGCGCATCCGGCGGTGAACTACCTGCACAACTCTGCCGGTCCGGTCTATCTGGGCGGCCCGATCACCGGCATCCAGACGCCCGTGCACTACGATTTCCGCGCCCGCCGCGACACGCCGAACGAGCTTCGCGCCCTGTTCCGCAAGCTCGGCTGGCGCCGCATCGTCGCCTTCCAGACCCGCAATCCGCTGCACCGCGCGCATCAGGAGCTGACCTTCCGCGCCGCCAAGGAGGCGCAGGCGAACCTCTTGATCCACCCCGTCGTCGGCATGACCAAGCCCGGCGACGTCGACCACTTTACCCGCGTACGCTGTTACGAGGCGGTGCTGGACAAATACCCCGGCTCGACCACCTCGATGAGCCTCTTGAACCTGGCGATGCGCATGGCCGGCCCGCGCGAGGCGGTCTGGCATGGGCTGATCCGCGCCAACCACGGCTGTACCCACATGATCGTCGGCCGCGACCATGCCGGCCCGGGCAAGAACTCAGCGGGCGAAGAGTTCTATGGGCCCTACGACGCCCAGGACCTGTTCCGCCAGCACCAGGAGGAAATCGGCATCGAGATGGTCGATTTCAAACACATGGTCTTCGTTCAGGAACGTGCGCAATACGAGCCCGCCGACGAGGTGCGCGACGGCGACACGGTGCTGAACATCTCGGGCACCGAGCTGCGCCGCCGTCTGCGCGAGGGCCTGGAAATCCCCGAATGGTTTTCCTTCCCCGAGGTCGTGGGCGAGTTGCGGCGCCGGTATCCGCCGCGGTCGAACCAGGGCTTCACCGTGTTCTTCACCGGCTATTCCGGCTCTGGCAAATCCACCATCGCCAACGCGCTGATGGTCAAGCTGATGGAGATGGGCGGGCGGCCGGTGACGCTCTTGGATGGCGACATCGTGCGCAAGAACCTCAGCTCCGAACTGGGTTTTTCGAAGGAGCACCGCGACCTCAACATCCGCCGCATCGGCTTTGTGGCCTCCGAGATCACCAAAAACGGCGGCATCGCAATCTGCGCCCCGATCGCACCCTACGCCGCCACCCGCCGCGCCGTGCGCGAAGAGATCGAGCAATACGGCGCTTTCGTCGAGGTGCATGTGGCCACCAGCCTGGAAGAATGCGAACGCCGCGACCGCAAGGGTCTTTATAAGCTCGCGCGCGAAGGCAAGATCAAGGAATTCACCGGCATCAGCGACCCCTACGACATCCCCGAGGCGCCCGAGATCCGGGTTGAGACCGAGAATGTCGAGGTCGACAACTGCGCACATCAGGTGATCCTGACCCTGGAAAGCCTGGGGCTGATCGCCGCCTGACCGCTGGGTGGCTGCCCGGTATTTGTGCATGTTCCCAACCGGTTGTGGCGGTGACGCAACAATCTTGCGCCGCCGAGTTCGGTGTGTCACCGGGGTGACATGCAGGAATTGAAATATGTCCTGGCGCCCTTAGACCTGACGTCAATCTCGCGCCGCGCTCGCGGTGCAGTCCGATTGTCGTACGCATTTCGAGGGGCAGCATCATGACCGTCACATCCCACATTCACCGCCTCGTCCTGGGCCTTGCCATCGCCACCGCGGCGGCCGGCGGCGGCCTTGCCCAGGGCCTTACCTGCGCCTCGTTGCAGGATACCCCCATCGCGGCCAGCGGCGTCGTCAATGTCAGCCTCGATGCAGGAGACAGTATCACGGTCACCGCCGGCTCCGGCAGCACCTCGATTCAGTTCGAAGGTCCGACCACCGCGTCGAGCTGCGGCTTCTTTCTGACGACGACCTCCTGCGCGGGCTCGGTGTTCTCCGCCGGCGAAACCGGCACGTTCACCCTCGAAGAGGTCAGCGGCCGCGTCGGCGGCACGCTGACCTGCAGCGAAGGCGCAGGGGGCACGACGGGCGGCACCACGACGACGGCCATTGCCGGGGCCACCGCGGCCTCAGGCGCCGCCGCCGCCACGGGCGGCGCGTCTACCGCCGCCATCGGCAGCGCGATTGCTGCCGGCACCTCCAGCAGCGGTGGCCCGGTCAGCGGCACCCGCAACAGCCTACGGTTTTCCACCGCCGGACTGGCCCCCGGCGGCGACCGGATGTGGAACGCCTGGGCCGCCGTGACCGGCCGCAGGTTTGACGGCACGATCGACGGCGACGGGATCGAGCTGACCGTCGGCGCCGACATGACCGTCGGCGCCGGCGTCAAGGCCGGCCTTGTGCTGTCCTACGGCGATTTCGACCTGACCTCGGCCGGCACAGCCATCGAGACCGAGGCGCTGAGCTACGGGCCTTACGTGTCGGTCGATTTCGGCAATCGGTGGAGCCTCGACGGCTTTCTGGTCTTCGCCCAGCCCGATTACGCCATTGCCGGCACCCGGTTCAGCGCCGACCGCCGCGCCGGCGGGTTGAACCTCAACGCCACCTACATGCTGGGCAGTGTCGAGGTGACCTCGTTCGTCGCGGTCCAGGGCTTTGCCGAGGATCACCCCGCCGTCGCCATCGGCGGTGCCCCGGTGGCGGCGCGTACGATCTCCAGCCTCACCGGGTCGATCGGGTCCAAGGCGACCTTCAACCCCGGTCAAGCGGCGCGGCCCTATATCAGCCTCGCCGCCGAGGCCAACCGCTTCGACGACGGGCTTGGGACCGAGACCGAGAACGTGTCGCCGCGGCTTGGCGCCGGCATTGACGTGACCGGCAAACGCGGCGATTTCCATCTGCACCTCGAGGGCGGCGAGATTTTCGACGGCACCCGCGACTATTCGATCGGCATCGGCTACAACATGCGGTTCTGAGGGCGCGGGCCGCGGCGGCGGCAGTTTCTGTTGGCCGCGGGGCGCCCGAGCGGGTAGCGTCGCGGCCCGTGACCGTCATCGCGCTAACCTCGATCCCGCCGCGGTTCGCCACGCTTGGCGCGCATCTCGAGGCGCTGCTGGCGCAACGGCCTGCCCGCCTCTGCCTGACGCTGCCCCACCGCTACCTCCGCTTCCCGGACTGGGACGGCGTGCTGCCGCCTTTGCCCGAGGGCGTCGAGCTGTTGCGCGACGAGGATCTCGGCCCCGCGACCAAGTTCCGCGCCGTCTTTGCCCGCTACGCGCAGGCGGATGTCCTGATCGCCGACGACGACTGCCGCTACGGCCCCGGCTGGCTGACTGCATTCGAGACCGCACGCCGGGCGCACCCGAACGCCGCGCTCGCCGCCAGCAGCTTTGACAGCGCCCGCCTCGGCCTGCCGCCCGGCCATACGATCGTGCAGGGCTTCGGCGGTGTCCTCTTGCGTCCCGCCGATCTTGGCCCGATGGATCAGGGCCCTGGTGGAGCCGCGATTTGGGTCGACGACATTTGGCTATCCGCCCGTATTGCCCGGGCCGGGCTGCCGATTGTGCCCTGCCCCGAGGCCCGCGCCGCCGTCGCGCCAGTGGACGCTCCCGCCGCCCTACAGGACGCGCTGATCGAGGGCGAACCCCGCGCCATCCTGAACCGCCGCGCCGCGAAAGAGCTGCAGACCCGCCTCGGCATCTGGCAGCATCCGGCTTAGATCGCGGCAGTGCCTGCAGGGTGTGAGGTCGTCCGGGCAACCTTCAGGCCGCAGTGCCGAGGTCGATCTTCGAGCCGTCGGTGAAGCGAGAGAGGCGGAACCGGGTCAGGTCGTGGCCCGGGTCATTGCCCAGGACCAGATCGGCCGCCACGCGGCCGATCCCGGGGCCGATGCCGAAGCCGTGGCCGCTCATCCCCGTGGCGACGACGAGACCTGGAAGCGCCGCGGCGCGGTCGACCACCGGCACCAGATCGGGCATGGTGTCGATCATCCCGGCCCAGGCGGCGCGCAGCCGCACCGGACCGAGGCCTGGAAAGGTGGCGGCGAACCGGCGGGCGGCCTCGGACAGCTTGCCCATGTTGGGGCGCGGGTTCAGAACGCGCATCGCCTCGAACGGGCTCGGCGCGTCCGCCGACCAGCGCCGCGCCGTGCCCCAGGCGTCCGGATAGCCCCGCGGCGCGGCGGCAAGATACCGGGTGTTGAACGGCGCGGCCTTCAGCTGCGGCAGAAAGCGGCGAAACGACCGGAACGCATCGGGGCCGATGAAAAGTTCGTGGAACTCGGCCGGTGCCAGGGAATAGCCGCCGTCGGCGCGGCGGCGGAACGCCATGTGGGTGCGCGCCGCGGCGATCTGCGTGACGTGCGGAAGCGGCGCGGTGGCGGCGACCGAGGCGCGCACCGAAAGCTGCGGGATGTCGACGCCCGCATGGCGCAACAAAAGCCGCGACCAGGCCCCGCCGGCGACGACCACCGATGGCGCCCGCACCCGCCCGGCCTCGGTGACGACGCCGGCAATCCGGCCCGCCGCGACGTCGAGGGCGCGCGCGGCACAGGCCTCGCGGATCACCGCGCCCTCGCGGGCCGCCAGGCGGGCCAGGGCCGGGACCGCCAGCCAGGGCTCGGCGCGCATGTCGGATGCGGTCCAAAGCCCGCCCTGCCAGGCGCCGCGCGCCTGCGGCAACAGCCCCGCCACCCCGGCCCGGTCGAGCAGCACGGTGTCGAGATCCTGCGCCTGGGCATGGGGCAGCCAGCGCGCGAAACGGTCCATGTCGGCCTGGGCCTCGGCCAGATAGAGCACCCCGCCCTGGGTCAGGCCGATATCGGTGTCGAGCTCTTGCACCAGGGTGCGCCAGTGCCGTGCGGCCTCGATCACGATCGGCAGTTCGGCCGGGTCGCGGCCCTGCTGGCGGATCCAGCCCCAGTTGCGGCTCGACTGCTCGCCCGCCACGCGGCCCTTTTCGACAAGAACCACCGACTGGCCGGCACGGGCCAGGAAATAGGCGGTCATCACGCCGATCACCCCGCCGCCGACGACGACGCAATCGGCCACCTCGGGCAGCGCGCCGGTGTGTTCGATCGGCGCGGTCTCGGAGATCGGGAACGGGATCACTGGCAGAGCGTGTCGACGACCTGGGCGATGAAGGCCTCGCCCGCCTGGAACTGCGCGACGGTGATGTATTCGTTCGGCTGGTGCGCTTGGGCGATGTCGCCAGGGCCGCAGATCACCGCGGAATAGCCCTTGTCCTGGAACTGGCCGGCCTCGGTGCCGTAGCTGACCACATGGGTGCCGTTGTCACCGGTCAGCCGGCGCACCAACGCCTCGGCCTCGCCGTCGTCTTCCGGCCGCAGCCCGGGCACGTCGAAGAATTCCTCGGTCTCGATCCAGGTGTCCGGCACCACCGCCTGCATCTCGGCCTCGACGGCGCGGACCTTGGCCAGATAGGCGGCTTTCCAGTCCTCCAGGCTGTCGCCGGGCACATTGCGGAAGGTCAGCACGAACTGGCAGTCCTTGGCGGTGATGTTGTTGGCGGTGCCGCCGCTGATCGTGCCGACATGGAGCGTGGTCCAGGGCGGATCGAAGGGCGCGTCGGTCGCCGACGGAGTGCGGGCGGCGTTCAGGGCGTTCTGCTCGTTGGCCCACTGGATCAGCTTGCCGGCCTCCATTGTCGCCGAGACGCCGGTATGCATGATCGAGGAATGCACCTCGAACCCATGGATATGGGTCCGGAACCCCGCACCGCCCTTGTGGCCGGTCACGGCTTTCATCATCGAGGGCTCGCCGATGATCGCGGCAGAGGCCTTGGGCAGGCCGCTTTCCGCCATCGCCTCGATCATCGGCGGCGCGCCGACGCAGCCGATTTCCTCGTCGCGGGTCAGCGCGATCTGCAACGGCCGCTTCAGCCCGCGCTCCAGCGCCATGGGCACCGCGGCCAGCGCGATGGCATCGAACCCCTTCATGTCGCAGGTGCCGCGGCCGTAAAGCCGGCCCTCCTTCTCGACCACCGTCCACGGGTCGGTGTCCCAGGCCTGACCCTCGACCGGAACCACGTCGGTATGGCCCGACAGCACCAGCCCGCCGTCCACCTCGGGCCCGATATGGGCGTAAAGCGAGGCCTTCTGCCGGGTTGCGTCGTAGTCGCGGTGGCAATGCACGCCGAAGCCGTCGAGGTATTCCTCGACCCAGTCGATGAGGGCAAGGTTGCTTTCGCTGCTGACGGTCGGGAACGCCACCAACTTGTCGAGAATGTCGCGCGCGTTCATCCGCCCCCTCGCGTGCCGCTTCAATAGCCGCTGTCGGTCGTCAGGACCAAATGCCCCGGCGCGACCTCGTCATAGTCCGAGGCCCCCGGGTCGTGCCCCAGCGGGAAGATCGGCGACGGGATCGGCTTGAAGTTCAAATCGCGTTCCAGCTTGCGTTTGGTCGGGTCGGCGACCGGCACCGCGCTGAGCAGCGACTTGGTATAGGCGTGCTGGGGATTTTCGAAGATCGCCGCGCGGGGGCCGATTTCGACGATGCGGCCCAAGTACATGACGCCGACATAGTGGCTGACGCGCTCGACCACGGCCATGTCGTGGCTGATGAAAAGAAATGAAACGCCAAGGTCGGCCTGAAGTTCCATCATCAGGTTCAGGACCTGCGCCTGCACGGTCACGTCGAGGGCCGAGACCGCTTCGTCGGCGATGATCAGCTTGGGGTTCAGGGCAAGGGCGCGGGCGATGGCGATGCGTTGGCGCTGGCCGCCGGAGAGCTCGTGCGGGAAGCGGCGCATGAAGCTGCGCGGCAGGTGCACGCGGTCGAAAAGCTGGGCGACGCGGTCGTTGAGCTCGGACGTGCTCATCGAGTTGTAGTTGCGCAGGGGTTCGGCGACCTGGGCCGCGGTGGTCATCTGCGGGTTGAGGCTGGCGAACGGGTCCTGGAAGATCATCTGCATGTCACGGCGAGCCTCGCGCAGCTCGCGCTCGGACATCGCCACGACGTCCTTGCCGTCGATGCGGACCTCGCCCGAGAGCGGTTCCACCAGGCGCAGGATCGAGCGGCCGCAGCTCGACTTGCCACAGCCGGATTCGCCGACGAGGCTGAGGGTCTCGCCTTCGTGGATCTGGAACGAGACGTCCTCGACCGCGTGCACGTTGGAAATCGTGCGCCGCAGGATGCCGCCGCGGACCGGGAAACGGGTGCAGAGATGTTCCACC
>JAAUYB010186754.1_pt1 | contig 46357 bp, 20 predicted proteins | sample 7278071 | NCBI WGS metagenome assembly JAAUYB01 (sample SAMN14350121, study PRJNA611818) | marine sediment metagenome | isolation source: surface marine sediment (1.8m) | place: French Polynesia: Moorea | collected 2018-08
ACGCTTACCCGGCCAAGATTGTTCTCGAAGGGATAGGACGGTGCATCGGAGGTAGATTTTGTTTTAAGGTCCACCGCTTTTTGTCCATCCAGGGTCCAATAGGAGAAAGAATCCAATTGCAAGTCAGCAGCCGCGTCTTTCAACCGGTTAAAGGTCACCGGATAAGGACGGATCAACCAGGGACCTTGTGCCGGTTGACCCAATCGAAGATAGAAATGGGTGACATTACCCTCGGATCGGGTAACCCAACAACTTATTTCTTTTACAGCAGGGTTGGGCCCCATGTTTTTGGAGCCCGGGTATGCGTGCACATAGTCTCCATTGGGTGTCCGGATTTCAAAACCGGGCACCACATTTCCGATGACGGTCGCCTCGGCAAAAATGAAGGCCTTGATCACCGGTGCACTGGGGGGATCTTTGATCAGCGAAAAGATAACGGACAGAATAACCGAGGCGCCCAGAGCGCAAGACAACACATCGAGAAAGGCCACGCCAAAGGTTGTTGGACGTCTAGACATCACTTACCTCCTATATCCCAACCGCTGTCCAGGTTGAAGGTGCCGATCAAACTGGTGTAGACAGGCGAAACCAACTTGCGCTTGCCGGGGTGTAATTCTTCGACGGTAATAAAAAACCGCTCGTTTCCCTGGAACTGGAATTTCTTGCCCGGGGCCTTACCGGGATCTTGAACAAAAACAAGCAAGCTGTTGCCGTCTCTTGCCTCCGATACCCTTATTTCCGGATCGACCCTGACAAGAGACGCGTTTGCCTGATGAACGGTGACGCGCCATAACTGGGCTACCTTTTCCGGATCATTCTCACCGCCGGTCGATCGAGACGTGATGAGTGCATCCGATATTTCCGGCGGCGGTCGGTCACGCCCGGGGCGCTGGATGCCCTGATGCTGGAAGGTGACGAAGATGAGAAAGAGCAGAATCATGCCGCCGAGTGCGCATGACAACATATCCAAGAACGAGAGACCGACGCCTTCATGCCTAGCCATTAGTCGATGCCTCCGGCTTGAATATCCTTTCTTCCAATTGTTCCGGAAGATGGTTAAGGAAACTGGATTCTGAAGAGCGAATCCAATACATCAAAGCCATGGCGGGAAGACCGCAGATCAATGCAACCAGCGTCGTGTCAAAGGCAACTCCCAATAAAGAGGTCACCCCGCTGATCGCCCCCGCTTGCGCGGCTGCATCCATGGCGCTTACGACTTTGTCCGCATCGCCGAGGGCCGCGCCGATGCCCAGTACGGTGCCCACGAACCCAAGCGACGGCATGCCCCAAATGATATAGTCAATAACCGCGTATTCGGTTTTGTCCAACCGCTCTTCGATCCGGTTGATATGGTCCTTGATTTTTTTTAATGCCGAATCCGGGTTTAAATTAGCCTCTAGGGCGGGGTCGGATCTGAGACGGCGCACCAATTTCAAGGCCAACAATCCCCAGCCCTGACCGATAACCGGTTCGGTTGCCAGGCGATGCATCCAAAACGAGGGCCAGCTTTTTTCGCTCTGCAGCAAGGCATAACGAAAGCGCAGAAGGAACAGTCCTGTAAAGAACAAGGTGAGGGTCAGCAATTGAATGATGCCGAATACCAACTGAAGCGCCCGGTAGAACGGCGCCATCGCTTCCCCCATCCGCTCCAGGTGAGCAAGAAGTACCTTCTCATAGACCGGACCGATATCCTCGTCATTAAGCTTCATGTTTAACGCTTTTTGTAGATTGTCCAAACCCCATGGCCCGTTGCTGTCATTTTGAGGACCAAATGATTTACCCATGCCTCTCAAGACAGCTTTTGCATCCGGCGGGCGCATTCTCCAACCGGCAACGGCAATCAGGTATTCGTTCTCCAGGTACTCTTTTAAGTGTTTGTCGAAGCCCTCTGTTTTGCCGGAAAGTTGCCTCAATCCCTCGATGTAGCCACTCGGGCCGTTCCTTTTGGAGGCCAACAGAACGAATAGCTTATCGAGATCTTTATTCTCGCCTTCTTCCAGTAACTTGAGGTCGGTATCGTCTTTACAAAAAGCCTGGCGGTAGAGACGGAAGAGATCGAGTTGATCGTTGCTTTGCTCTTTTTGCCGCGTCGTGAATTGTTTCACAACTTCAGGCCAGTCCTCGGGGCTATCCGAGGCGTCGAAGTGTAGTTCATCTTCGATGACCTGGAGCGCGACGTTGTTGTCCGCGGAATGGTAGAAACTTTTTGCCCAAAAGCCGATCCCAAACCTTACCAGATACAGAAAAGCCAGAGAAGCAACGAACCCGCAGATCAGGGCCAATCTGGGCAAGCCCTTGGGTAATTTCAAGGTGCGTTCATTATCCTCGGTATAGCGATAGCTCGGCATCATCCGGCCCGCGATCCACCATACCAACAGGACCATGATGAAAAAAAGAGCAACGATCAGTATCAATAAAGGGGTCAAAGTCATGTCAGGGTACCTCCGTCAGTTCTTTCAAAGGGCCTGCCGGATCGGCATTCCACTTGTGGTCCTTGTCATTCCAATTTCCAAATAGCAGCATGTCGCCGTAAAGTCTCGGACCGGGGATTTCATTGCCGGGGATCAGGCTTTGATTGTTCGACCAGTGTTCTTTCAATTTGGACCAGGGTACGGTTAGAAACTCGGGTTTTCCCCCGAGCATCATGGTTTCATCGCCGAACCCCAGCCAGGTCTGGCCGTCGATGTTGTAAATCATGGCAACCCGGAAGGGTGCATCTTGTCTATCCGGGATATGCCGGAACGCAAAATGGGTCTCGGCGGAATTGACCGGCAGCCTGTCCAGCAGATGGTTCATCAGGTCGAGGCGATCACCGCGAATGTCGCGAAAAAGACTGTCCAGTTCCATTTGCCGGCGATTATCGCGCCATTGCCAGGTGCCCCTTGTTGAACGGCCGTCACCGTGCAAGTACCAGAGAACGCCCTCATCCACGGTGGGCTGCCGGAAGAAGAGAAACCCTTTGTTCCTGCCGCAATATAGTAATGCCGGTCCGGGAGGATGAACGGTGACGGCTTCGACCGGCAGGTCCTTCAGGGCTTTGAGATACGGCATTTCATGGAGCGGCGGCAAGTTCGCTGCTGTCTGGTTGCCGGGAACCGCGAACGATATCAGCAGGATTTCACCATTGGTCTGAGGAATCAGAGCGTATTGATCGGTGCCCAGGAAAATAAAAACCGCATGAGGCTCCCGAGGCACAACCAGGGGATTGCCGCCCCCGTGTTGGTAGTAACCGATATGCCAGGCGATTTCATTTCTTGCCCGCGCCGAGAAATGATCCATACCCGCCAGATGGTCCGTGATGTCCCTGACTCCAGGATCACCGGGGTTCAAAGTTGCCCCGGATTTAACGGCAAGAATCCTTCCACCGTATCGGAGGACGGCCAGGTTCATGCCGCCGGAATCCTTGTGATTCAAAACCAGGAGTTGAACATTGGGTGGCGCTGATGTGTAACCTGGAAAAGGTATCTGCCAGCCAACATAAGACCATTGTCCGCCGCTATCCCGGAACAAATGGATTTTGCCAGGGTTCCTGGTTATGGTGAGGGCGTAAATGCCCTGGTTCTGTGTATAACCAGCGGTATCTGCCACGGACTGAGGACTGAAGCCTATTCGGTTGAAATACCTGGCTGCCCCTTTCATATATTTCGCAACGGGTCGTTTTCTCGGTTCGGAGATGAACGGTTTCAAAATCCAGTGTTTGTACTCTACATAATCCCAGTCCCAGCCTCGGACCCAAGGGGGCTTTCCATCGGTTTGCTGAATGGGGACCGGGGGTTTCTTTTTTACCGGTGTCTTTTGTTTTGCAATTTTTGGGGCCGGCCCCTTCTTGCCTTTAGCAGCTATTCCCGTACTTCCGACGACAATGCTCCAAGAAGACGGCGCGTTCATTTCAATACCCTGTTTCAGAAGTTCTCTTATGATTTGATCCAGTGAAACGTGTTTGAGGGTTGGCAATTCCAAGGCAACGGATGCCTTGATGCCGGCAATTTCTGCACCGGCTTTAAGCTGGACCCGAAAAGTGTTGGCGTTGATCTCTGAATAGATATTGAAACCTTTGAACCCCTTGGTTGCCCGAAAGGCCGCACTGGGAAAGGTGTAATCATCTTGGAAATCCACCCGCAGGCGATCCTTTTCCAGGTCCAAGGGAAAGCCGATTTCGCCCCAAACGTACCCGGCGCCGGTTCGAGTGAACTCGGCTTGGGCCTTGGCAAGATCTACACTCAATACCTCACCTTCCAGGCGAGCAAAGAGGACCGGCGTTTTGTCATCCGCCTTCTTCGCGTTCTTGATAACGACTTTGCCTTTGAGCTCCAAGAGATCCAAAAGGAAATCGGTATCCAAATCCACCGTAACCGATTGCTCCGGGATGGATACCACGATATAGACATTGGCCATGCGCCGGCGTAATAGATACAGGTCTCCCTTGAAACGAAGTTCCGGATCTCCCAGGGTATAACTGCCCGATAGGGTCAACATGATTCGTTTACTGGATTCTTCTCCCTCCGGCACCGTGAGAGAACATCTCAGATTCAACAGACGCTTGTGAACATCGAAATCAGCCTTTAAGTTTCCCAGAGAGAAATGTTCATTGTCCCACCAACCGTTCATTTCCAGGGTGACGGGTCTGTTGAAATGAAGACCCTCCCTGTCGAGATAGAAGTCCGCTTGTAGGTTGGCTCTGGTCCCCGGCAAGTCAGCACCGATATTGGCATAGACATTCAGGCGCAAGCCGTTTTCCAGCGAATACCCCCGGTTGGCCACCGTCACCAGGTGAACGTCAAGTGTTTTGAGAATGGGGTGGTTGGGAACGGGAATGTCCCGGGCATGGACCTCCAGTTTGAAGGATCGGGAGGGACAGGTCTGAATAGTCACTTCTACCTGGAATTCATCGAGAGTGACGATGCCTTTCAGGGTCAGGGCAAGCGGATGACTGCAATGATCATGATTGCCGAATGCCGTTAGTTTGAAAGGACCGATTTCGGGCAACACACCACCTTCTCTCAGGGTTATTTCCAGGTGCCGCTTCAGTGCGCCGATCAGGCGGTTCATGATCGATTCATTACCCACTTTGCTGAGGTCCAAACCCAAACTGACCTCCAAGGGAAAGGACAGGCCGGGTAACGCCCAACGAATATCCGCATGGAGAGTTTTACCGGTGTGGGTCAGACTATTGACGGTCAGGTCCGGCAGTAATTGACGGATTCGGGCGCGGGCAATGGTTTGTAAGGAGGGTGTTGTGCTAAGGTTCTGCCAATCGACCGTTACCTTGGGCATGCCTTGTTCATCCAGGGCCAGATTCAGACCTTGATCCACGCGAAACGGGCGTCCGAAGAAATTGTTTTCGCCGGCATGTGCGAGCAACCTGAGCCGATCGTTCCGGAAACGGTACTCGAGAACCAGGTTCTGCTCGAACAGGGGCGTGACCGCGGGCAGGCGCTCCCGTTGTTCGGGCGTCAGTTCGGCGTAGGTTTTACCTGCTTTCAACTCGGCCAGCGCCTGAAGCGTGAGACGAGACGCGGGTAGCGTTTGCAATGTAGCGGCCAGGGCTTCTGCTTTGCGCGTTATCTGGGGCCGAATGTTTTCCCAGAAGGCGGCCTCGTTACGATTGAAGGCGCGGAGGGGCGCCGTTAGTTCCTGAAGCCGGGGTGCTTCGATGATTCCGTCTGGAGAGACGCCGACCCAACCGCCGTCACTATTAAGCGGCCCATTCCAATCCCACAACCCAATTCCCCGCTCATTGATCCGTGCGTTCAGCGTTGGGGTATGCATGCGCATCAGCACCTTCGATGCCTCATCAGCGGTTAGCACCGGATGTGCCCGGCAGGCTTCTTCCCAGACCAGGCTCATCCGATGATTCAGACGCTCGGATTCTTGACGATAGGTTTGACGGGTATCCCAGACGGTTTCGGCCAGACGGACAGCGTCTGCTAAAGAATCGCGGTGCTCTCGGTTCAATGGTTTGGTCACCACCAGTTTCTCCAGTTGCCCCGGCGTCAGATTCGGCAACAAATCTCCCAAGGCAGCGGGAGAAACCGTCAAACCGGTTTCCAAATCACCCCGTGAATTCAGTCGGGTCCCGCGGAATTGCAATGTTACCGCTTGGAACAATTTGGGACTGATGGTTTCGGTCAGGGCTGTCCGAGCCGCGGTTGCCTGTTTGGCAAGGTCTATTACGGTTTCTTGCCATTGACCCCAACCGCTCCACTTAGTGACGACCTTGCGGCTGTAAAATACCGAAGTATCATCTCGATTCTCACCTAAATGGTCAAAGGCCCCATTCCGGTCGAAAGCAGCAGTAACCAGACGAGCAGCAAGTACTTCCGAAGCATGGTAGGGGACCTGGTCGAGAACAGGCTTAAGCACTTTCTTCAGTTTGCCGGGAGGAAATCGGCCCGATGCGGCCATTATTTCCATAAATTCCTGCCGGTTCATCAGCTTGCCGGTATAGCCCTTCAGGGAAACGGAGATGATATCGGCGTGGGTCGACTTTTCGGCCATAGTCAACCATTGCTCTTTAGACAGGGAGATGTTTTCCAAATTACATATTTCTTTGTCGTTCAATTCACCGGCGATTATTTCCCGGAATCGCGCCATGGATTCCGGCTTCGCATCTTTTTCCTGATAGAGGGTGAATTGATCGATCAAACCATCGGCGAAACCCTGCGCCAGGGCCGATTGCAGTTTTTTGGCACGGCGTTGGACCTGGGCAAGCCGGGAAGAGGCCCGACTGAAACGGGCCGGTCGAGCTGCCCCTACAACTGCCGTTAGGGTTGCGATACGCATTGATTCGGGGTCGAAGCGGGTCAAACCCTCGTTGAATCGACCGCTGTGAAACACCAGGGTACTGACAACCCGCACGGGTAACTTCAGCAGTTCGGCGTTGTGTTGAAAAGCCACCGTAAAGGTAGGCCCCGGTTCCACCCAAACAGCATCGATGTGGCGGTTTTTCAAGCCGGGCAGCGGTTCGCGCGGCTGCAGGGCTTCGGTGTCGCCCTCGGCCAGACGGCTGTCGATGCGTTCAACAATGCGGCGGGCAAGATCGCGCGTTTCATTTTCAAGAACCTTTCGCAGGCTGCCGAGAGCCGGGTTCAAACTCAATTCTACCGGAACCGACACCTTGGTGCTCAAACCGGGTACGGCGAAGCGCAACCGCAACACCGGGTAGGGTCCGGAGAAGGTCGCCTCAGCGCCGATGACTTCCAAAAATGGGGGGAGCCCCTGTTGCCGGAGGCCGGCGTTCAGAGCCTCCAGCGCCACAAGGGATTGACCAATGACGGGTTGCAGCGGTTCCAAGCCCGAGGGGCTTTTGTCCGACAGCCGGGTCCGGATTCCGTTGAAGCGGATGCCCGTATCGAATTCCAACACCTGGGAACGCGACAAGGTCTTGCCCCCGGACATCACCTCCTCGGTAGCCAGGATCTCCCGGCGTATCAAAGTGTAAGAACAGCGACGCGAGGCAAACAACCCGTCTTTACCCTTGGACAGATGGCAAAGATCGATGGGAACAAGCCCCGCTCTGCCGAATCGATTGATTTCGCGGGAGGGCTCCAAACGGGCATACAAACCGATGCCGTTTTCCCCGGTTATCGAGGCAAGCGGCACCTCCCGGGTTGTTTCCGTGAGACGATAGAGGTTACTTGCCTCGGCAGCCGGTTGACCCAACAGGGCGAACCGATCCGCGAATGTCTTGGCTCCAGACGGTATTTCGCCGGAAACAGCCGTGTAAAGCTGCTCCAGTTGCCGGGCGATTTCATCTAATTCGGGCTTCAGCTTTTCGGCTATTTGGGGTGCGCTCAGAATGCGGTTGGTGATATCGATAACGGCTTGACGTCGCTCGTTGGGTTTGGTGGTCGCTATATCCTCAGGGGTCAGTTCCGCGAGCATTGGTTCAAGCCGTTTTATTTCCTCCTGGTTTTCATCGATGATGTCTCGGTAGTTTTTGGTCAACTCCCCATGCGGCTTTTCGATTCCCAACCATTTCACGGCATCCTTTTGGAGGTCCGTGAGAGCCGAGATTTGGGCCACCATCAGTTCGGCCTCAAGAAATTGTCGCTTTCCCTCGGCCAGTATGCCCAAGAAGAAGGATTCCAGCACGTGGCGACCGGAATGTTCGGCACCCACGGTCAATTGTTCCAATTCCGGGTGGGGGAAAGGAAGAATAAAACGATCATAGAGATAACGGGACCTTGCAACCTCCCGGGGTTCGAAGCGATTATCCAAAAGCCACTTCAGTCGGGCTTTATTGGTCTTCAGCTTGGAATAAGCTTCGAGAGCCTCATCTTTCATCGCCACATGGCGGCACAGGCGAGCCATGGTTCCGGCAAATTCCATCGCATCCTGGTCGGGGTCTTCACCGGGTTTCGTGTTCTCGAACCAGGCCCGATTTTTCTGTAGATGATGTTGGACCAGGGCAATGTTATCGGCAATCTCTTGAGAGATGCGTGACGGATCAGAGCTCTCTTCAGTCACGAGATAAATCACAAAGATAAGAAGGGCGATTACCGGGATGATAAGAACGATGCGGCGCTTCATAGTATTCTCCTTGACGGGGCGCCGGGAACAAAGAGTCCCCTTCCCCAAGCGGCTCGGGGTCAATGAACGATATTTGACTATTTGGATTGTTAGCCGTTATTCAGCCCGGGAGATCCGGAGATAGCCCTTTAGGGTCACCCCCGTCCGGTCGATTTCCAGGGGAGCGGGTGTAAAGGTCATTTGATAATCTTTGCGAACGGCCGCATTGGGAACAGGTATGAGAAGCGACCCTTTTTCGTGGAAGAACGTGGGGATGTTGCCCCCGGCGTAGGCGCCTTTTGGGAGCGTGAAATTTAACAGGAGCAACAAACCGGTATTGAAAGGATCGACCTTCAGGTCAATGATCTGGTCCTTTTCGAAAACCGCTCGGTAAGCCATGCCTTTACCGTCGGGCAACAGTTCTATGGACGGCGCGAAGACCCCGCGGGCTTCAAACGGGGTTTTACCGCCCAGGGCTTCGAGTCGGCCGGTGAGATGATAGGGAAGCCGCACTCCCAGCATCGATGCCTTGAATTGGGCGCCTGGTGGGGCCAGGAGCAGTTTGGCCTGGAAACCATCGATACAGGATGGATTCACCCTCTTGATCAACGGCCCGTTACAGGCAGTCATCCGGAAGTGCAGGGTCCTTTGGGCTTCGGACCACAATCCGAATGACTGCAGTACACCGTCAACAGCTCGCCCGGATACCCAGATACCGATATTGGCGTCTTTAAAACGGATGGATTCCAGTTTTTGCTGCATCTGATCCACAAGATAAGTAACGGACTCGCGTTTGGCTTGGATTTCTTCCTCCAACCCGGCCCAGGCAGGAAGCATGATCATCACCCAGGGGAGCAGGCGCGGAGATTTCATTATGCGCCTCCTTGTTTTGTTTCCCAGGTCAGAAACAGGTGGATGCCTTCATCGAGGAATAGGGTTTTGCGTACGGAAAGAACCTGATCGACGGAAAAAGAAGGAATGGTGAGTCGGCCCTCGATGGTTCCGTCGCCCGCGGAGAAGGTCAATTCCCTTTCCTCGGGCTTGGTTTCAATGGGGATCTCCATTTGAAGAGGCAGTGTAAATTGTGGGGACAGGGCGGCGCGTTGGACGGCGTCCAGGTTCATCAACTTGTTTACGAAACCCTTCAGTCCGATCTGGTAGTTACGCCAGCCGGCCTTGGGCACAATTTCTTCGATATGCACCTGAATCCGACCCTCTTCCGGCGAGGGTAGGGTGATTTCCAGCCAGGCGAGGACATCCAACGCCAGGCTCAAGCTGCCTTTTCCGGCTTCGGCCTTGAATCGAAAACGGGGGACACCGTTCTCTGTTACGAGTACTAATTCTATCAGTTGAATGAAAGCTCCGTTCAGGTGAGGAATGGGGATCTTGGTATCAACCGCGGCTGCCAATACCCCGTTGATGACCTCGGAGGATAGAAACAGGTGCAGGTCGGAGCCGATTCGGGGATCAGAATCCAGAAAGGCATCCATTTCCAGCAATTGTTCTTCCTGGTAGGCCAGGCGTTTCAATTCCATTTGCCGCTGCTGTTTTTCTGTATCCCCGCCGCTGAGAAAATACAAGGTCGCTAACAGGGCGACGCAGATCAGGAGCAGTCGTTTCATTTGCGGGTCTCCTTTCTTTTGGTGTCGAAAAACAGGATGGTGATCAGATAGATGAACAGGCAAAGCCCGATGAGAATCTCCAGCGTGAAAAGATAGGTTTGCCACAGGGGAAAGTAATCGATTCGGTCACCATCGTAAACGTAATCATGAGAATCACTAAGGGCGTTCCAAATGTTATGTCCGGGTATTAACACCTTTCTGGGATTGAAGTGGTCCAGTCGCTTAAAGGTCAATCGCCGGAAACAAGGTTCGGGAGCGGGCGCGACCGGCTTGCCCTCGATGAGCGACCTGAGTTCGGCAATTTGTTCCCGAATATGGCGCATTTCATCGATCCTGAATTCTTTTTGTACGGGGCAATCCTTGGGGTAATAATAAACGGTGCCGCCCAGATACTTGTTGAAAAAAAAGCCTTGACCATAGGTCGTGATAATCACAAAAAGAAAAAAGGAGAACCCTTGAAAAACTCGGCTGACCGGGTGGGCATAGTTCCATGTCACCGCCCAGAACTCGGGTAAGCGAGAGTACCAGTTTCTTCCTTTGCTCTGTTTCACATGATAGACAGTCATGAGCATGAAAATGATATAGACGGGCGTGCATAGAAACATACCGTAAGTGCCCGCAGCATAACGAACCTTTCCGATGGTCGGCAATCCCAGATCGATACCTTGCGCCTGACTGAAAAAGGTAAGGCACATATAGAAGACCGCGACGGCCAACACGGTCCATACCTTTTTGAAAAACGGCCAGTTCACAATGGGGATACGTTCCATGCCCGCGTGGGAAAACAGGACGGGTTTTCCCCATTCCAAAGAATTATGGTCCTCACCATAGATCTTTGCCCGGGCTTTGGACAGAGCGTAACCAAAGTCATCCCCGTCTTTGTAGATGGACTGGTAGAACTCCCGGGCAAACAGGGTTGCCTGGGAATCTTCGACAGGGTGAGACATGCCGATCACATTGGCAAACCCTTTCAGCACAAGCGCGGAGGCAATACCGGAATAGGCTGTACCCAGCACCTCCGGCGCATCACCTGCCTGCCGGCCGCTGCTGCAGGCACAGATGAAAATCAAACGGATATTTTGCGGGTCGGGATGCTTGTCTTCGATCAGGTTGGCCAGATCATCGGCGCTCATTTCATACGCCTGACCCTCGTTCTCATGATTCAGGAGCAGGCAGCCTCCCTTATACTCGTGAACTATTCCATGAGCGTATAAATGCAGTACGGCGGGACCTTTACTCAAGGCTTGAGCTAGTTTCGCCCGGGTAATATCCGTCAATGGGGATTCGGCGCTCCCGGTATTGGCTGTGACCTCAACCAGGTGCTTCTCCTGCGGAAATTCTGTGACGCCTTTTTTCCGAGGGTTGGCCGATGCCGCCAGCATCTTCCAGGAGCCGGCAAACACCTCGCGACGGGCCGTCAACCGGGTGACTACCAGTTGGCGAACAATCGCACCGCCATTTTGGGTTGTGACAAAACTTTGTTCTTCCACATCGTACATGAACTCCCAGGGCAGCTTTCCCAAGATATCGAAGCCCTGGCCTCTGGGGTTCATCTTCAAAAAGACCATCGGGCGCCGCTTTTCCGCCAACATTAGGGTCTTTCGATAGAGTACAAGCACCCGGTCGCGGAACAGGGCCTGAAACAGAAAGCGACCGATCTGCTTGGGATGAAGTTCTCGTGAGTCGCCGGGGCAGTGGGATGATTCTTGTTCCAAGAAGTCATCGATCCTTCTAATATGTTCATCATCGAAGGGTAGCGAAAAAACGCCGTTCTCTTCGCCCGCGGGAGACTTGACATAGATATCACAACTCCCGTCTCTCAAGTTACCGAAATGAACCAAGATCTGATGTTCACTCATCAGGTCCCTCCCAATTTGACCGCGGGATCACCCAATAGCAGATAGTTACGCATGTCGTTCAGCATGATCCAAAGCCTGGACAACAGTTGGTCATCGCGGGTGTATATATGGGGAGGGTAGTGCCGCTCCCAGTTCAATACCTCCTCGTACTGCATCCGCATTTCGGCACAGGCTAAGGGAAAGGAAGAAAGGGCTCTACCCACCCGTTCCCCATCGATCAATTTCAGGAAGCAATCTTGAAAAACTTCCGTCTGGTCTCGCTCCAAATCATCGATAAAAGACCATGCTTCGGCATTATCCACGTGCGCAATAATCGCGGCGCAACCGTTTTGTGCACCAAGCATTTCAATTGGTAAACGAGCCAAAAACGGATGGGGCGCTATCTGCCGGGATTCACCACCCGGCTTGGGGGGAAAGCTGTCGAACATGGGGGTTCCAGCCGTGTAGCACCCAAACAGAAAACCGATCATGCCATTGAAGGCAATGCCGTCCTGAAGATCACGCCCTGAAAAAAAATACTGGGGAGCGAGCGGTTTCCGGTTCCATTTTGCGGGGCCTTCCCAATCGGAACAGACTATGGCGCCCTGTTCCGTTTTTTGCTTACGGTAACCACATGGGTATACCAAACCATGCCCCGCACCCAGGAACAAGTTTGGTGTTTCGCTACCACCCATTAAAGCGGTCAGTTTTTTCTTGGTTGCTTTTTCACCGGCTTCGATACGAAGGTCGATACGGTCCTTCACTTTCAGTTCAAGTTTGCGACCCAGCCCCTTGATAAGGTGTCTACAGGACAATTCGGTACAAGGGTCCTCATCATGTTCTGGACCGAAGAACGTTGTCTCGATCTTTCCATGTTCAGGAAGCCGTTGACGAAAAACATTAGCGGCGTAATGCTCATAGGCAGCGGGGTCCTCAAAAAAAATTCGACCTACCGCACGCTGAATACCCAGGCTGTATTGGAAATCGAAAGGGATATCTTCAACACTACCCACAATCAGCAAATAATAGGGGACCTTTTCAGGATTAACAGTGCCTGAGACCGCACCATATCGTTTGAGAAACTCAATCGAGGTTTCCATCGGCCGATAGGCCAACTCTTTATAGAGAGACCCGCATTCTTCCATGCGACGTTCCAATAACGTTCTCAAACCGGGCCGAAGTAATTCGGCCCGGTGTTCCGGAAAAATAACACCCCAACCGGCTTCTGACGGCTCGTTGGGGTTGATTCCCTTAATGATTGGTAATTTGCGTTTATAAAGATTTTCCAATAAGCGTTTGAAGTGGGAGAAAGCCCCTGCAGCTTGGGGTCGTTTTCTGATGCAGTTCGCAAAATCATCAATTTGCCTTGGAGTAACTGCATATTGGCCGGTCGTTGCATCGATGCCATTAAAAAACAACCTTTTATCCATAAGGTCAGTCTCCTTGCCTGATAAAAGTTATCTCTCGTCGCTACCCGTCGATTCCTCGGGCTCAACCTCGGTTTTTACGGAGAATGTTTTGGGGGGAAGTTCAACATCAGGGTCAGGTTTTTCCTTTTCGCCGGGTTCATTGGGATTGGGATCTGTATTGTCGCTCATGAGCACCGTCCTTATCGTGTCAAAATCAAACCCGTTTGGGTTTCAAATGTGAAGAACACGGTGCGTCCAAAAATGTTCATGGCTCTGAGAAGATTTTTTTATCCCATTCACCGATCAGGACAAATCCGGCCCAATAGCGGGGCGCTTTCCAGCGTGGATTCGCGGCCATTTTTTGTTGCGCCAGTTTCAAGGCAGCAGCGGTGGCCATGCCTTGTTTATGCTGAGCATCGTAAAAATAAGCCATCAAAGCAGCGGTGGCCTGATCATTGACGTTCCACAAACCGGCAACCACGGAGGCCGCACCGACAGCGAGAAACTCACGGCAGAGACCCACGACGCCTTCGCCGCGATAATAACGGCCGCGGGCCGACTGGCAAGCGCTCAATACGACGAGGTCGGCATTCAGGCGCAGGTTTTTGATGTGGGTGCCCGAGAGGAAGCCGGGAATCGGCCGCCCCTCGCTATCGAGCATGCTCAGAACCAGTCCGGATAGAGAAGGTTCACCCGAGACATAATGACCATGTGCGGCGAAATGCAATAGCCTGTAATTTGGAAGCGCCATACCCAATAGTTGCTCCCTGGTGGCGGTGAAGCCGGTAAAACCGTCGAAGCGAAGAGGATCGGGTACCAGGTTCTTCAAGTGAGTGTATTCCAAAAAAGATGCTCGGATGCGGGGGAACATCTCCGGTGATAGTTCCGGAACTCCTCGTTCTTCGGCTTGACTCGTATGGTTTCCTGCTTGGAAACGGTCGTCCTGTCGTCGGTAGACCGGATCCGCAAAGACTGCAAATTTATCAGGCCGCGGTGTCTTCGGCAACCGTCGCATCTGGGTTAGAAATGAGGCCGAGGGCAAGAGAACCAACTCATAGTCATGCATAAAAAACGTGTTTTTACTATCGGAGAGGGAGGGCAAAGCGGCATACGGTAGATCAAAAAGCCGACCGTCCGGGAGGATTACCAAACGTGCCGGCCGGTCGTCGGCCGACAACTCACCCAGGATGGTTTCCACGAGTGCTCTCCCGATCAGCTTCTGTTGGGCAGTGTTGAGGACATTCGGGTTTAAAAGGGCGTGCAAAAAAGCATCGATACGTTCCTCTAACCGGCTATATTCTGTCAACCGATCGAAAGCCAGTTTATCTTTGGTCAGTATCCAACGATAACCCAGGGTGTCTCCCAGGAAAAATGAGCAAAGAGCTGTATCGGGTTGCAGGATGGTGCTACGAATCGCTTCGAGTGAAAAGAGAGGAGCATCACCTGGTTCTCGGCCCGACTTCATCTTGGGAAGGTCGGCTTCTGTCATTCCATCCGGTTGTGGAAAAATGGTTTCCGACAACCCGGAATCCATTGTGCGGCTCACTCTATCCAGTAATCCTCTGGCTCTTACCCTTTCCAGGAAGAGAAATGCTTGCTCGGCATAACCATCCTTCGGATGTCGGAGATACAATTGGTGATAGAAACTCATGGCATCTTCAATGAATTGGAACCCTTGTTGGAAGATAGCGTGGGCGGCGGCGCGGTTCCTCGATTGTTTCCTAAGTGTCTCCATATACTCAATGCATGTATGATAGGCGCCCAGGGCTTGTTGACTGTTTCCCTTTGCGCGCAGAATTCTTGCCCGATGCCAATGAATGGTTGCAAAATCCTCGAGGCCGAAAGTTTGCGGCGGTTTTTCCAGGACCACCCGACAAAGGTTCAGGCCCGTATCATAACGACCCCATTCAAAATAAAGACCGGCCATATTGGTTCTCACCACCGCCAGGTCCCGTTCCTTTTCCGGAGGAATCAACTGCATCACGTTGCGATAGGCGGTTTCTGCCTGTTCAAATTGTTTCAGCGCTCTGTAAACCGTTCCAAGACGGTCCCAGACACCGCCCAGATAGTCCATCATGCCCGCTTCTTTCCCATAGGCCAGAACCTGCTTGAAGAGCTCCACCGCCTTATCGTAGTTTTTCCTTCGATAGTGCAGCCAGGCGATATCGCCCATGGTGACATGCTTTTCATAGGTTCTTCCAAGCTTCTCGAAGAGAGCCGTCGCCTGTTGGAAATGACGAAATGCAGTGTCCATTTCGCCGATAATGGTGTTGACTCTTCCGGTTCGAAGCAAAACTTTGGCTTCCTGATACGGCATTGAGGTAACCTGCCGGATCTGAGCGGCCTCTTCAAGGTGATCGAGCGCATTGGCAAAATAACCCGTTATCATTTCCTGGCCGGCCAGGTCATATAACATCCGGGCTCTTATGGTTTTCAAGATATCCGGACCCGGTTCGGAGAGGGCGGTCAGGAGGACTTCTCTCGCCGGGCCCAATTGTTTTGCAGCTATAAGTAGTTGTGCTTTCATGCGCTTTAGAGCCAGGGTTTCGCCTGGACAGCCATGTTTTATAAACAAGGTTAGGATTCGGTCTATAATCGGCTGTTTTTCCCGGTCGGTGGTGATACCCCTGTCCAGCAGGTGAAGCAATGTAAAGGCGCTCCCCGACCAATCGCCGGCCTGTTCCCATTCAGCGGCCAGGTCAAGGATACGGCTCTTCAGCCGTCGGCCCTCGGGAGATGCCGGGTCTTCGTTTCTTTCGAGATCCGATCTCAGAGCTTGTTGCGATTGCAGTAATCGTGGGGGAATAGATTGCGCTGTATATCGCAGAAGGTAGGAACCGCCGGCCCGGTTTTTCGGTGCCGAAATGGAAAGCACGGAATCATATTGACCTGAAACAAGAAAATCGAAAAATTCGAACTCCGTCCTGGCGCTGTTTCGGTTTATCGAAACGCTGTTGCCATTCGGCGTGGAGAAGGAAAGAGTCACATCGAGGTCGTCAGTAATCACCATGCCTCTCACCTGATTCATACCGGTAGTCTGCAGCCGGTAGCGATGAGATTCTCCGGGATGAAGAACGGTTGACGTATACTCACCGGAAACAAGAAGCCTGGTGTTTACCGAAGAAAAGGCATGGGCCCACGCTGAAAAAAGCAGGAAGAAGGGAATGCAGAGACTCTTCACGATCCAGTATTCAGTCAGTGCTGATTCGCAGTGAGTATGCATCCAAAAGCACCTCCTCAGATCCTTCGATACCAAAAGTTCTAACCGTATAAAGACCCGACGCCAAAGAGTTCGGCGGAAGGGTGAGGACAAACGATCCGTCCTCTATTCTGGTAAGCCCTGGAACCTCCAAGGTAATCTCAGCAGATTCCGAGATGAAGGAAACCAGGTAATCTGGAAAGGGTCTGGTATCGATGGTCGTTAGCAACAGAAAAATGTACTCATCGGCATTGGCGGCGATCGTGGCGTCTTCCGCTGCTGAAGCCGGGGCACGGTTCATGCCGTCACGATTATCTAGAGGGGTTAAGCTAATCAGTTGCGGGTTCGGTCGGGGCTTAGGCTCCGAAATTGAACTAAGATGGACTGTTTGAGTTGAGTCGGCCGGTTCTCCAATAATCTCCAATAGGAGAAAGAGCACCAGAGTGCAGAAAAAAATGGCGGCCAGGGAATAAGCGGTTTCCAACCGCTTCCAAAAAGAGGGCGATACAATTGTCGTCGACCGTGAAGACGGCTTTTCTTCGCTTACAAGCTCTTCCGAGATCGTTTCCTGAAACCCCTGCCAGGCTCCGGCAGCGTTGTCTTTTTCCTGTTCCGTGACGGATGCCTCAATCTCTCCTTTTAGAGCCAGAAACAGGTCACAACAGTCACGGCACACCGAAATATGATCCAGTAGATGCTCTTCCAAATCGGCCGGGACCTTGCCGTTGGCAAGGTTGAGCATTTGTTCAACAGACGGGTGATCCTCGGGGAGGACTTGCTCTGTCTTTTTGAGGTTGTCGAGCATGTGCTCAAAAGAAGATGTCAAGCCGGCCTCCGTTATCTTACAGGGTTTTCTCGCCAGTAGAGGTTCAACCTCTGACGAGCCTGGTTAATTTGCGATTTGACGGTCTGTATGTCAATCCCCATAATCAGTGCGATTTCCCTATACTTCCGCTCTTGTAGAAAGAATAAAACAAAACATTGCCGCATACGAGGAGGTAATCGGTTGAGGGCATGCTCCAAACGGTTCATGTCCTCTTTTACAGAATATAGTGTGAAAGGTTGACCCTCGCTAGATCGTCCCCGACGGGTAGAGGGATCTACACTGCTTTCCGGGTGATCGCCGATGGGGCTCTCCCGAGCATTCCTTTTAGCTGCCGATTTGTCTCGAAGCCAGTTCTTCCAGGTGTTGTCGGCAATGGCCAAAAGCCAGGGCAAGGTTGGCTCGGTATATCTGGATCGCATGTTTTTGTATGCTTTGAGGAATGTATCCTGTACCAGGTCCTCGCTGTTCTCGACCCCCACACGTGCCCGGAAGAACTTTAGGATGGTTCGATGGTGTGTAAGGAAGAACGATTGGAATTCGGAATGAACGGATGGACCAAATCCAGACTCGGCGTTTTTTTGCATGACTGACCCACTTCATCGATGATAAAGGCGGTTTACAGTTCCTGATCAGGCCGGATTATCTCATACTACCTGGCGAGCCTATCCAACAATCGAAGTTATAGGATAAGCTAAAACCGACCGGCAGTGTGGTATTGACGGGCGGGAATCCAGGCAGAGTTATCGGGAAATGCAATCTCTCCGATCAGATATTCAGTGCGGTGTTACAACGTATTCTTGATGCATCCGGCCGGATCGATATCCCCTGTTTGGAACCGGTAGATCTAACAACGGTCTACCTCGGATAAGTGAAACACCTCCTTTTGTGAGTACAGGTCGGTTATCCTTCGGCATGACGGGATCGGCCCGGTGTATCACCCCGGGCAGTTGCGGCTCAGGAAGGTTTGAAGAAACGCCCACCGCCCGCGGCTCCGGCGTTTCCACCGCTCGCGGCTCCGACGTTTCCAGTGCCTCCCGGGCCACCGGCGTTTCTACCGCGGTGGTGACGGTGTAGCCAAGGCGGCGCAGGATGCGGCGGATGTAGCTTTCCGGTTTTTCGCTGAGTTCGATTTGGATTTCTTTGGCGATGGTGCGCAATAGGACATCCGCCTCGGCTCGGTAAACCCTAAGATCCTCTTGGGCTTCCATGTGGTTCAGGTCGGCGGTTTCTACGGCCAGGACCGCTGATTTGGCGGCCGGGATGAGGGCTGAGAGTTCCGCCGCACTAGGGTTGCTCATGGGTGGGTAGCCTTGTGATGTCGCGATTTCCTCGCCTTCGACCAGGAACTCCGCCAGTTTGACCACGTCTCTCGGGACCGTGGGGTTCGGGCGCATGTCGCCCATCGGCAGGTAGAAACGCATGATCATGTTCCCATGCTTAAAGCGTTCGGTTCGCCAGGAGAGGCTGTTGCGGAAGTGGCGGACGAACATGTCCAATTCGCTCACCAGTTTGTCGCGGGTTTGCACCAGATTCTGTCGGGCGGCCGTCGCCGCGGTCACCACGCGCCAGGTCCGACGAAAATCGGGGTGCAGTTTCCTCAGTTTTCTCCGGGTGGAACCACGGATGAGGGCGTTGATATCCCTCTTGGATTCCAGGGTTTGGAGGATGGTCTCCATCACTTTCTCGCGTTGGAAGTCGTTGCGAATGGGTGCGGTGCTCATTTCATACTCCTTTTTTTTCTACCGATTAAGATTAATTGGGACAATGCTTTGCGTTTGCTCAGGATCAACCGATGTTCTCTGTGGCTCGAACGGTCCAGGTACTTGCTTTTTGCACTTATCCCATGTGCCGATCAGCGGTTGGATTTTGTTCTTGGAAAACGGTCTCTACTATATATATCTCCAGACGACTTCCAAAACGTCCGTTTTTTTTTTCGATTGGAGGTCAATTTTTACATTTCTCCTCGGCTTTTCTTGTCGGCTCTCTCAATGCCGGCTTTTTTGGTTGTGGTCTTGATTTTGGATGTGGTGTTATTGGGTTGAACTTCGATTTACTGTTGTTTGAGCGTGACGACGGGCCCATGACGTGTTCTCCGGCGGATTTGGGCGCATTGCTGCGGCATTCGATGCGGCCAATTTCCCGGTTGGGCGACTTGTCGGTCGTTACAGCCCGGTTTTTTTCCGCCTTCTTTGGCTTTACAACTCAACCACTATTTCGGTTTTGCCGGCAATCGGAGCTCGGGTCCAGTATACTTGTCCGATCCGTGCGTGGAGGGTGTGTGGAAGAATTGGCCGAGCGTTTGAAGGTTGACCATTATTTCGATGAAAAGGGACTGTTCGTGATGACCGAACGGGCGCATATCAAGCGCGGCAGTTGTTGCGGTTCCGGGTGCCTACATTGCCCGTATGCTCCGCGTCACGGCGGCGGTGGTCGTCGATTGGCGCCGGAAGTAGCGGCTTTGGCGCCTGCTTCCACCAGTCGTTGGTAGTGTTGAGGTTTTTGGGAAGATTGTTGGGCCGATGATCTCCGGCCTGGTTCTTTTTTGGCCTCGGGACCGTTTTTATTTGCCTTCGGTCGACCGGGTTGAGGTCTCCGTTTTGTCTGGGTTCCTTCCGCGCGAACATATCGCCCCCATGCCGGCAGCACGGTCATTTTTACTACAAGAGTCAGTGTTCCGGCTCCTGATCGTTCCTCGGGGCGACATCTTCACGCTACTTCAGGTTGCTCAAACAGGCGATGTCCATCTATGATGGGCAGGTGACGACCATCGATTTGGAGGATTCCCATGAAGAAGATGCCGCTGCTCTTTTTATTTTTTTTGATCGCTCCGCTCGCCCTCAGCGGCGACAAGCCTGAATATGCCATTGCCTTACACGGCGGCGCCGGGACTATTCTCAAAAAGAACATGACGCCCGAGAAGGAAAAAGCTTTTCAGGAGATCATCACGTCCGCCTTGCGCGCCGGTGAGAAGATTCTGGCCGAGGGCGGCTCCAGTTTGGATGCCGTGGTGGCCGCCATCATCATCATGGAAGATTCTCCCCTGTTCAACGCGGGCAAGGGCGCGGTTTTCACCAATCAGGGTCGCAATGAGTTGGACGCCTCCATCATGAACGGCGCCGACCTGAATGCCGGCGCGGTAGCCGGCGTGACCATCGTCAAGAACCCGATTATTTTGGCCCGTAAGGTGATGGAGAACTCCAAGCACGTTCTGTTGTCCGGGGCGGGCGCCGAGGTCTTCGCCAAGGACCAGAATCTGGAGATTGTGGATAACAAGTACTTCTTTACGCAGAGACGTTGGGATCGCTTGCAGGAAATCAAGAAGAAGGAAAAGGAATCCGCCGGTTCCGCCGATTTCAAGACCGGGAAGCACGGCACCGTCGGCGTGGTAGCGCTGGACAAAAACGGGAACATCGCCGCCGGCACCTCGACGGGCGGCTTGACCAACAAACGTTTCGGCCGCGTGGGCGATTCGCCCATCATCGGCGCGGGCACCTATGCCGACAACAAAACCTGCGGCGTGTCGGCTACCGGCCAGGGCGAGTATTTCATCCGGGCGGCGGTAGCGCATCGCATTTCGGCATTGATGGAATACAAGGGACTCAGCGTGCAGAAAGCCTGCGACCAGGTGATTCACGGCACCATTACCGACATGAAAGCGCTGGGCGGCGTGGTCGCCATGGATGCGGACGGCAATCCGGCCTTTTCCTTCAACACGCCCGGCATGTACCGCGGTTACCTGAAAGCGGGCGGTAAGCCCTACGTGGGCATCTACGGCGACGGTCAGTAGGAACAACGACATAAGGTCATTCGGAACAAGGATGATCGGCGAGTTACGGCCGGGGCGTCTTCCCTGACGGGAGGTTGCCCCGGCCTTTTTGGTTGCGAGTGCGATCCTTGTTTTCTTGATACAGAACACTTGACTTTCGACCGATAAACTATTAGCGCCTTTTCTTATCAAAAAACAAAAATTAACTGTTTTCCCCGCCGATAAAATTAGGTAGTATTTGCTCGTCACGAGGGTGAATCCCTAAAAGAAGAACGAAAGAATTTATCATTCTGGTTAATTCTAGCCATGGAATATGTGTGCCCTGGTTCAGTTCTTCTGTCGATCGGCTCCTCTCGAACAGCTCGCAAGATTTCATTACATTGAAGGATATTGATCATGAGAAATTTGTACTCTTTGCTCTCTCTCCTGCTTCTGGCCTCGCTTTCCGGCGTCTTTGCCGGTGAACGCGACGCCGTTGCTAAACGTGTGATCCGTGCCTATGAATCCGATGCCGCCTTTCAAACCGTCATGCCCCTGCTGGTAGACAACAGCGAGGCTCCGCGCTTCGGCAAGAAACTGCCGGTGGCCAATGCCCAATGGCTGCAAGCAGACCTGCACCAACTGTCCGTGCTGGCCGATGAAGCTCCCGCAACCCTGCGTTTCGCACTACCCCTGGCCGGTGAAGGCCTGAACCTGGACCTGGTTCGCGTGGATGTGACCACCGCCGACTTCTTTGCCGAGACCAACGACGGCAAGGAAATCGACTACAAGGGCGGCGCTCACTATCGCGGCATCATCAGCGGCCGCGAGGACACCATGGCGGCCGTCAGCATCTTCCCCGACCAGGTGATGGGCGTGGTGAAGACGGAGGAAGGCGCCGACATGGTTCTTGGTCGTGTCAAAGGTCACGCCGGGAACCTGCACGTCTTCTACAATACCGCCGACATGTCGGAACCCATGCCGTTCTCCTGCGGCGCCGAGGAACCCGAGGACTACCATAAGGAAATCCAGCAACTCCTGGATCAAAGCAGCGGCAAGGCGGCCATGGTTTCCAAACAGGTTCGCGTCTACATCGAGTGCGACTATGAAATGTACACCGCCAACGGTTCCAGCACCACCTCCACGCTGAACAAAGCCACCGGCATCTTCAACGTGGTCGCCGCGATTTACGAAGACGAGGGCATCGAAACCTCGGTCAGCCAGACCATGGTCTGGACCACACCCGACAGCTACTCCAACACCAGCTCCCTCACGGCCCTGACCCAGTTCCGCGGCCGCAGCCATTCCGCCGACCTGGCCCACCTGTTCTCCATCGGCGGCAACAACCTGGGCGGCAGGGCCTATTTAAACGGTCTGTGCAACAGCTACGGCTATGCTTACAGCAACATCTACAACAGCTACAGCAACCTGCCCAACTACTCCTGGACGGTGTACGTGGTGACGCACGAAATGGGTCACAACCTGGGTTCGCCCCACACGCAAAGCTGTTCCTGGGTAGGCGGTGCGTTGGACAACTGCTACTCCACGGAGGGCAGCTGTTCCCCCGGCCCCGCGCCTCCCTCTTCCGGCGGCACGGTGATGAGCTACTGCCACCTGACCTCCTACGGCATCGACCTGACCTCCGGTTTCGGCACGCAGCCCGGAAACCTGATCCGTAATAACGTTTCCAACGCCTCCTGCTTGCAAAGCACCGGTCTTGCCGCGCCCACGTTGACGGTGCAACCGGAATGGTGCCTGGGCTATAACTCGCTCAGTTGGACTGCCGTTTCCGGCGCCACTTCCTACGAGATTTGGATGTCCAGCAGTTCCAATCCCGCCTATGCCTACAAGTACGGGACCACCACCGGTACATTCCAATTTGTCAACGTGCCCGCTCAGCGTTATGTCTGGGTGAAGGCTTGCAACAGCAGCGGCTGTAGTGATTTCTCCAACCGCGGTACCGCTCGCTACTACTCCGCTTGTTACTAATCCGTCGGTCCAAGGATCGAAAGGGAGGGGCGCGGTTCGACCGCGCCCCTTTCGTTTTTCGGGGTCAGGGGCGGCGCTCAGCTTTATAATGTGGATGTTACCGGCGTTTTTGCCCAGGAGGGTCCGCCCATCGACATGCTGTCTCCCCGACGTTTCCTGCTTCCGCTGCTTCTGTTGACGACCACGCTTGCCTCGGCGCAGCCCGGTCGTTTGCGTTTTACGCGGTTGTCGCTGGAAGAGGGCCTGTCGCAGAGCACCGTGACCTGCGTGTTTCAGGACAGTCGCGGCTATATGTGGTTCGGCACCCGCAACGGCTTGGATCTCTACGACGGCGACCGGTTCCGGCACTTCCGCCACGACCTGGAGGACAAGTTCTCCCTGCCCGATAACCGCGTGACCGCCGTTGCCGAGGATTTTGGGGGCGACCTGTGGATCGGCACGCGCGACGGACTGGCCAGGCTGACTTATAAAGACAGCCGCACGCGCATCTTCATCACCTATCGCCATTCCGAAACCAATCCCGACACGCCGATCGGCAACCATGTGCGCGCCTTGTTGCGGGATCGGTCCGGATACATCTGGGTCGGCACTACCGAGGGTTTAAGTCGTCTGGACCCTCAAAAGAATACCTACGAACACTTCTTCCGCAACGACAACGCGGAGCTGGGTTTGAGTCATGATAATATCTCGGCTCTTTGCGAGGACAGGCGCGGGCGGCTGTGGATCGGCACCACCGGCGGCGGTCTCAATTTCCTCAACGGCGCACGCACGGAGGTACGCACCTTCCTGAACTGGGATCGGCGCGAGGCTTTGCGTTATCCCGAGGCCGTGGAGACCTTGTTACCGGACCTCCCGGGTAAATACGGGCCCCTGGCTGCCGTTGGCGGCGGCGGGTCCATGCCCGATACAACCACGCTCAGCTTGGATGCGCCGCGCCGTTTACTGGTGACGGCGACCGGTGAGGGCCGCGGCAGCTTCAGCGATTACGGTGAGATCACGCGATCGGGTCGCACCTTCTGGCAGATGGATCAGGCCGGTGCGCGGCACGCGGGCGGTCATATCAAAAACCGTATCCAGGTGGATGTGGTCGATTTCCCCGCCGGCGATTACCAACTGACCTGGCGCGCCAACCAAACCCACGGCCCCGGTAACTGGTCGGGCCAGGCCCCGGATCGCGCCGAGTTGTGGGGACTGGGCGTGTTCGAGTTGGATGCGGAGACCATGGAAGATGTACTGAGTGCCGTGGACGATTATGTGATTCCCTCGCAGATTGCGGGGAACTTCGTGTCCTCCATCTATGAAGACAGCCAGGAGCGGTTGTGGATTGGAACCGAGGGACGCGGCGTGTCCAGCCTGGATGCCTCGCGGGAACGCTTCCTGAACCTGGACCGCGAGGAGGGAACCGGCGGCGTGGTTTATGCCCCCGCGTTATTGGCCCAGTTGGATACCCTGGTTCGCGGTCGCGAGCCCCTTGCCGCCATCACCGAGGCCGAGGATAACGCGGACGAGAGTCGGGAGTTGTTGGTGGATGACAGTTTCACGGCTTTGGTCGTTTACCAGGGCGAGCAACGCGGCAACTTACTGGTGGATGTGGGTTGGCTGAGTCGCGACGGGAAGCCGGTATGGCAACCGTTGCCCGAGTTGACCACCCACGCGGGCGGATTCCGCGAGAATCGCTTGCAGGTCGCCCTGTTCACCCTGCTTCCCGGAACCTATCGGCTGCATTGGCGGTCGGATGCGCTTTACGGTACCGGACGGTGGGGCGGCAATCCGCCGCCGCGACCGGAATGGTGGGGCATTCAGCTGTTAGCCCTGTCGGAAAGCGAGGCGGAGGTTTTCGGGGAAACGCTGACCCGGTTGGAACGTCCGCGGGAACTGGCCACCAACCAGGTAACCGCCGTCAGCCAGGACAGTGACGGCTTCCTGTGGATCGGGACCCAGGACGGTCTATCGCGCCTGGACCCCAGGAACCTGGCCGTGGAGAACTACCGGGCAAGCGCCGTGGAACCCGAAAGCCTGAGCGCGGATCACATCACCAGCCTGATCACCGACCGCTCCGGCATGCTGTGGATCGGCACCAATACCGGCGGCGTCAATCGCTATCACCCGCTCAACAACCGCTTCCCCAAGTATGTCCGCAACCCGTTGCTGGCTTCCGCCTACAGTTTGCAGCTGGATTCGGAACCGGCATCGCAACCCGCCGCCAATACCTTATTACAAGTGCCGGTGACCAGCTTTTACGAGGATGCGGCGGGCCGTCTCTATATCGGTACCGGTGAGGGCATGACGGTATTGGACCGCACGGGTGATCGGTTCATGTCGGTAAGCTATCACCAGGAACTGTTTCGCCGGTTGCAGGAAAGCCTGATCACGGTCATGCTGGAAGACCGCGACGGCTACCTGTGGGTGGGTACCGAGACCCGGGGGCTGTTTCGAACCATGGCGCGGCAACCGGTTCCGGTAGATACGGTTCTGTTCAACAACGATCCTCAGCAGAACGGTCAACCCACGCTTTTGGAACGGTACACCATGCGTTTGGATGATTCATGGGCCCTGGCCAGTAACCACATCACGGCGATCCTGGAGGACCAAAGCGGTCGGGTTTGGATCGGCACTACCTTCGGCCTGCACCAGTTCGAATACGACCCGGACCTGGAGGAAGGCGGCTTCGCCCGTTACCTGCCCGAGCGCCAAAATCCCGGAAGTTTGGGCGATAGCCAGATCACCGCCCTGGCCGAGGACCGGGGCGGCGGATTGTGGGTGGGCACGGCCACGGGCGGCGTCGATCGCTATGATCAGGCAACCATGCGCTTCGAACATTTCCGTAATCAGGTCGATCAACCGCAAAGCCTGAGCGTCAACGCGGTGACCTGCCTGTTGACAGATGACGACGGCCGGCTGTGGGTGGGCACCAACGGGGGCGGTTTGAATCGATTCAACGGCCGGGACTTCGGGTTCAGCAGGTTCAGCGAACGCGACGGCCTGCCGGACAACACGGTGCTGGCCATGTTGGACGACGGCGGCGGCGGGTTGTGGACCAGTTCCGGCAACGGCCTGGCTCGCTTGGATAAAACTACGGGCACCATTCGGCGGTTCGGCGAGTCGGACGGCTTGCAAAGCCGCGAGTTCTCGACCGGCGCCGCGTTGCGTCTGCGTGACGGCTACCTGGCTTTCGGCGGCGCGGAGGGCTTTAACCTGTTCGACCCGGGGAATACCCTGCGCGAGGCCGGTCCGCCCAAGGTGGTGCTGACCGCCGTCAAGAAGTTCAACGAACAACTGGTCTTCGATCGCCCCCTGGACGAGGTCACCAAGGTAGAACTGCCCTACGGCGAGAACTATGTGTCTTTCGAGTTCCTGGCTTTGGACTACACCAACCCGGAGGCCACCATCTACGCCTACCGCCTGGTGAACCTGGACCCGGATTGGGTGGAGAGCGGCACGCGGCGTTTTGCCTCCTACCCCGACCTGGACCCGGGCGACTACACGTTTCAGGTCAAGGCAGCAGGCAGCGATGAGGTGTGGAACGAGGATGTGGTTTCCATCCAGTTGGTCATCACGCCGCCGTTCTACTACCGCGTCTGGTTCATTGTTTCGGTAGTGGCGGCCCTGGTTGGTTTGGTCCTGTTGATTTACCGCCTGCGCGTGAACCAGTTGCGGCGCGAGAAACGCTTGCAAGAGGAATTTGCCAAGCGGCTGATTCAATCACAGGAACACGAGCGGCGCCGCATTGCTACCGAATTGCACGATTCATTGAGCCAGAATCTATTGGTGATCAACAACGAAATCCAGCACCAGATCCAGGTTGCGGATCGTGAAGCAAGAGATCATCACCTGGACGGCCTGTCGGACATGATCCTGGATTCCATCAATGAGGTTCGCCATATTGCCTACCACCTGCACCCGCACCAGTTGGAACGACTCGGCTTGAAACGCGCCGTGGAGTCGGTGATCAACAAGATCGAAGAGATCATGGATATCGATTTCGTGCTGCGCAACGCGGATATCGACGGCGTGTTCAGCAAAGATGTGGAGATCAATATCTACCGCATCATTCAAGAAGCGGTGAATAATGTGATCAAACATGCGGGGGCCAACGAGGTATTGGTGGAATTGAGAAAGAGCGAGCGTTACGTGACCATCCGCATCGAGGACGACGGCAAGGGCTTCGACACGAAGATCCTGAGCAGCGGCAATACGGGCATCGGCCTGACCGGCATGAACGAGCGCGTCAAACTGATCGGCGGCGCCCTGCGAATTCGATCGGCGCCCAACGAGGGCACCACCCTGGACATTCGCATTCCCATACCAGAAATCGATCCGCCGGCATGATGTGCTACAATCTCCGGCCGAAATCGGGAGGATGATGTTGAAGAAAAAAACCGCTTTCGATGTTTGGTGTCTGGTGCATCCGGACTACCGTCAACAAGCGCGCCGTTACATCGCGGGCAACCGCCGTGACCTGTCCAAGTCTCAGGTGACGGAAGAGCTGAACGCGCATATCAATGCGAGTACAGCCATGCTGATAGCCAGGGGGAAGAAACTGCGCTATTGGGTAACGCTGAGCAACAACCGACCGCCCTGGGCCAGGGAGCTGCATCTCTACCAGGAGGGCTTCGGCCCGACGATCGGCGAAACGGTTTTTTGCGTGCGGCACGATTGCCGGCACGATGCGGCGAAGCCCTGCCCCGTCTGCACGGGCGAATACTTGAGCTAAGGCGGGACTAACCGGCCAAAGCCGTAGCGTCCATGCGACGCAAGGTTTCGGGCAGGCGATGGATGTGCTCTTTCAAAAGATAGGCCTTGCCGCCGCTGGCTCTCATGCCGGCCAGGTATTCGCTGTCGTCGTAATCGGTAAGAAAAACCACGCGGGCACAAGGCCAGGCCGTGATCAACCGATCAGCCGCTTGAAGACCGTTGCCGCCGGTCAGGTCAAGATCCATCAAAACCCAATCGGGCTTGTGCTCACCGTAGAGGTCAAGGGCTCGATCGGCCTGGGTACAGGCGGTAATTTGCACCGCAATGCCCTCCCGATCGAGGGTTTTGAGTACCATCTTCTTTAGGCCGGCGCTACGCGCTACAATCAACATCTTCATGAGGAGAAATATAAATTCCATTGCCGGATAGCTCAATGGAGAGGAATTCCCAAATTGCTAGGTATTGGTACTCAGCAACCGAATCGCTCCGTTGCCGGAAAGAAAAGGGCCGGTCTTTACGACCGGCCCGCTTGAGTTTGGTTTCGATGAATGAGGGATTCAGTTGCCGGTTGACAAGCCCGAACCGGTGATGGTGAAGACCGCGTCTGAGACGTCCAGATCCGCGCCCCTTGGGATGACGATGCGGATGAGCGCCTGGTCCGTTGCGGGACCGCTGATAGTCCAGCCGAAAGACCCGTCGTTCTTCACGCGGATACCCAATAGCTTCCAGGTTGCGCCGTTATCCGGCGACATCAGGATGGTGACCTGATCGCCGGCGTCCGGCAGCAACCACCGGATGGTGACGGTTTCTCCCGAGTTCAGGATTTCGCCGCCGTTGGGCCAAAGCACGCCGTTGCCCGCGGGACCGCGTTCCACGGCGCCTATGTCGAACAGTATTGAGCCGTCCGCATCGCCGTCGACGGGGCGGGGGAAGCCGCGTGCATCGACAGAGGGCAAGCCCTGGTCTTCGCCGGCATCGATGAGCGGGCTGATGAATTGCGGTAGGTAGGTGTGGATACCGCCGCCGTTGTCAGCCTCGGTGTAGAGCTCGGGGTCGATCGGCTTTCCGGTTTCGCCGGTCAGGTCGGTGCTCAGCAGTTCCTCGACCTTGTTGCCGTCGCCGACCAGGTTGTGGCCCTGGGAGTGGAATTTGCCGTACACGTCGGTTCCGGTAAGCGCCCCGTTGGCCGCCAATGCCGAGAATCGGAACCGGGCTACACCGTTGTTGTACAGGCCGCCGCCTTGCGAGGCCTGGTTGTAGACAATGGTGTTGTTAGCCCCGTTCAGGCGACCGCTGTTGTAGATGCCGCCGCCGTCTTCCGCCGTCGTGTTCTCACCCAGCGTGACGTTGGTAAGGTCGGCGCGACCGGTGGTATACAGACCGCCGCCGTCCCTGGTTGCCGTTGCGCCGATGATGGAGACCCGGTCCAAGGTCAGGTCTTGGGTATTGTGAATCGCCCCGCCGGTTCCCGGTGCGTTGCTGTTGCGAATATCGGCGTCCGCGATATGGGTTTCACCCTCGTTGAGTACTGCGCCGCCGTCCGTTTGTGCGTCGCCGTCGAACAGGTCCACCCCGATCAGGGAGAAGGCGGCGCCTCGGCTCACATCGATCAGTCGCGCCGAGTGGCGTGCCGTGATCGAACCGTTGTTGCCGATAATGGTCAGGTCGTCCAGAATGTCCAGGTCACCGTCGTTTTCGTCGGGTGAGCCGTAGAAGGGCGGGAGTTCCAGGTCGAAGTTGCCGGAGCCCAGGTCAATGACATCGGGACCGGGCAAGGCGTTGGCCTCCATCACGGCCGCGCGCAGGGATTGCACGCCGCCTCCCGCATCCACGATACCGTCGCCCGGATTGATATCGGCCAGGTCATTGGTTGGGGTTATCTTGAAGTAGTTTTCGCGATAGCCGAAGCTGAACGCTTTCAGATCGCCCGGGGTCAGGGTCACTGAAACCGTTCGCTCACTCTCCAACCAGGCAGGGCCTGATGCCGTGGCAATCACAATGTCTTGATCGCCGTCCCGGTCAGCATCGGCGGCATGAACACCGATCAGCGTATCGCCGGTATCGATGTTCTTGAGCAGTTCGAAACTGCCGTGGGCTTTGCCCTGAAGCCATTTCAAACGATTGGTGTTGGTCAACCGCGCCATGATGTCACCGCGGCCGTCCATGTCGAAGTCCGCATAGGTCATGCTGCCTATAGCAGTGTTGGTGTTGTAGAGGATGGGGGCATCATAGCCGTCGCCGTGGTGGCGCAGCACCATGACCCCGGTTTCACCCGCGGCCAGCAGGTCTCGGGCCATGCCGTCGCCGTCAAGGTCCACGATGAGGACATGGAAGACTTGTTCCGGCAGGGCCAGGTCCAAGAAGCCGCTGAAGTCGGGGTTGCCGTCCTTGTAGATGCGAAGGCGTTTTGCCAACTGATGGGCCACCACCAGATCGCCCGCCGGGTCGTCCAGCAAATTGCCGACGGCAATCGAGGAAACAGCCGCACCTGTGAAGAGTTCGGTCAAGGGCGCAAGCATATGGCCCTGATTTGAGAAACGTTGTACTTTGCCGTCAGAGTTGGCGACCACGAGTTCGGGGAAGCCGTCCCCGTCCATATCGTGCAGCACCGGACTGAAGGGATTCACGCCGGCCGCGTAGTGGGCCGCGGGGCGGAATGTCCCGTCGCCGAAGTTGGACAATATGGACACTGTACCCGCGGCGCGGTTGGCGGTGATCAGGTCGATGCCGTCGCCGTCGTCCACTTCCCCTGAAGTGATTTCCCGAGCGTTGAAATCGGCGGGATAGGAAACGGGTTCGGCAAAGGTTCCGTCGCCGTTGTTGAGGTGGACATTGACCTGGTTGCCGACCTTGTCGGCAGAAGCGATATCGACGAAACCGTCCGAGTCGAGATCGGCAACGGTCAATTCATGGTCGCTGAGGCCTGCCGTCAGGTTTTGTTGCGTGCCGAACATGTCCGCCGGCTGGTAGGTTTGCAGGTATCCCGTTTGTTGCTCGGGCAATATCGTGTACCGGCCCACGGGCAGGTCGGTGAAAGATACCGCACCGTTCGCATTGGTGGTTGCGGTCGGTTCGCCGGTATCCCATACGCCGTTGTGATTGGTGTCCAGGAAGACGTTCCAGTCCGCCAGGCCTACATCGGGAAGATCCTGGATAGTATTGGCATTCAGGTCTTTGAAGACCAGAACGGAGATATCGCCGAAGGGCCCGTAGATCACGGTCAGCCGGAAACTGTCACTGACGCTGAGGCCGCCGGGATCGGTTGCGTCCACGCGGATATCGTAGACACCCACATGATGGTGCTCGGGCGTTGCATGGAGGGAGGTACCGTCGAACACCAACCAGAGCGGTAGAGGACTGTCATCGGCGAAACTCACATCGAAGCTCAACATGTCCCCGTCAGGATCGCCGAATCCGGCAGTGACGTTCCATGACGAGCTTTCGCGGGTCTCGATGGTCACATCGGTCAGGGGCGTGACGACGACCGGCGCCTGATTTCTCAACTCGAAGTTGGCCGTCAGGCTGACATTGCTGCCGATGACCAGGGTGGCTTGGCTTGCGTTGGGATCGGCAACAGTCGCACCGGACCAGTTGACGAAATTGTAGTCGGGATCGGGTTCGGCCGAGATGTTGACGGTTTGACCGTCATCGTAGGTACCCGCACCGGTGACGGTGCCGCCCTCGACCGGAACAGCGGTGATAGTGAGGTTCCACTGTTTGATGAAGTGTGCGGTGATCGTTTTGTCCGCGTTCACCGTCACCGTGGTTGAGGAGGCCTGTGTATCGGCGATACCTTCGCCGCTCCAATGACTGAAACGATAACCCGCGGATGCCTCAGCTGTAACCGATGTTGAAACACTGTCATCGAAGGTTCCGCCGCCGCTCACCGTACCGCCCTCGGTGGGATCGGCGCTTACGGTCAGGTTCCAGGTTTTGATGAAGTGCGCGGTCACGGTTTTATCGCCGGTCATCAGCACCGTGGTTTGAGCGGCGTTGACATCGGTGATGTCCTCGCCTTCCCAGCGGTCGAAGCGGTAGCCGACCGCGGCCGTCGCCTGGATGGTTGCTGATGCATCGGGATCGTACCCGCCGTCGCCGGTAAGGGTTCCGCCTTCAATTGGAACCGCCGTCAAGCTCAGGTTGTAACGCGGCGTGATGGTGATATCGATGGTGGTTTGGGCACCCAGCACCGCGCCGTTATCGATCGAGATTAATTCCAGTTGGAAACCGACCGGGGCGGTCAAGCTGCCGTCCGGCAGGTTGATGGGAATGGTTTTGTTTGCGCCGTCACCATCCGCCCAGGTGAGCGTGAAGGGTTCGGTGAGTTGGTAGGCATCGGTCGGCGCCGTGCCCGGGTTGGCGCGCCAGGTTGCCGTGACGGCGCCGATGGTGGTCCCGGTGCGGGCTACATCGAGGTTCAAGGAGTCGCCCTCACGCGCCGTAACCGAGGATTGAGTAAAGGCCACCGAACCGCCCAGGGGTTCGCCGATGGTCAGGGTGAATTGGGTTGACGCCGAGGCGCCGTCGGGATCGGTTGCCGTGAGCGTGATGTCCAGCATGCCCGTGGTCTCGGGCGTACCGCTGAAGGCGTTGCCCTGGAAGCTGAGCCAGGACGGTAAGGCCGCGCCGCCGGTTTGCGTCGCGGTCAGGGTGAGCAGATCCCCGTCCGCATCAGTGAAGACCGTATCCACGTTCAGGTTGAACGGGGTTGCCACGTTTGCGGTTTGCGCCGGCACCGGATTGCTCGCCGTCGGGGGGCGGTTGGCTTGTTCGATGCTGATGAACACCACGGCGACATCTTCGAGCGCCGGAGCACCGTTGTCCACAACCCGTACCGTTACCAGGTGGTCGCCCGCGACGGGCTCCGGCCAGGAGACGACACCGCTGACGGCATCGATGGTCAGCCCGGCAGGTGTCGGCGCATCCAAGGAATAGGTGAGGGTTTGCAGAGGCACGTCCTCATCCAGCGCAATCACCTGGAAGGAAAGCGGCGAGTCGCTGATACCCGACTGACCGGGAACAGGTGTCAGGACAGGAGCCTGGTTCTGTTCGTTGACCTGGATGATAAAGGTTATCGTATCGGACAACGGCGGATCGCCTGCATCGGTGACGGTTACGGTGACGCTATAGTTACTGCCGCCGTGGGTTTCCGCTGTCGGCCAGGAGATGAAACCGCCGGCGGAATCCAGGATCAAGCCGTTAGGGGCGTTGTCCAGGGTGAAGCGTAGATCGACAGGGTCGCCGTCCGGGTCCGTAGCGGACAGGGTCAGTTCTACCAACCCACCCTCGTCCAGCACATAGGTGCCGGGGTCGTTGAGGAACGGCGGTTGGTTGACCTGATCCACGGTGGTGGCGGCATCGGCCGTCGCGGGGTCCGCTTCGCGGTTGCCCTCGGCGTCCGTGCCCACGCTGTAGAAGCTGTAGCTGCTGCCCGGTTGGCCCGCGTACAGCGCACCGGTGCTTTCGGTGCCCGTGATCCAAGCCTCGAAGGGTCCGCCGTCTACCGATACGAAGATGTCGTAGGTAATCGGCAGACTCTCGTCGACGCCGGACCAGGAAACGGTGAAGTTCTCGGATGAGGACGGCGGCAAGGCGTCCACCTGAGTCACCGGCGGATCTACATCCGCACCGGGTTGAACAAAGATGAAGATATACCGATCCGCAACATCGTGGTCTAGGATATGAATGATGTTTTCATACAGCGGTCGCGTGCCCTGGCCGATGAACGTCCGGTCCGTAGTCCAGGCATTCACGCCCAGGGGGATGGGCGTACCGTCATCGCGCCGTACCTCTGAAAGCACCCAACCGGGCTGACCGGGATCAGGCACGCGGAGGTAGGTCCAACCTAAGGGCGGATTGGTGAGTTGCAGTTCGATCATCAGGTCGCCGGGATCGCTGTCCACAAACGCCGCGTCTTCTACAACACTTACCGGTTCGATATCGCCGTTGGACAAGTAGAGCGTATCCGGCCGATCATTCTGGTCGTCGATGTCGTTGACCAGGAAGTCCGGCAGGCCGTCCTGGAACACGCCGGCGGCTTGCACCACCCGGTTGGTTTCGTGGATCTCTACCGACTTGAGTTGGCTGAGATCCTCGCCCAACTCGTGGGTGTGGGTGAAGGTGGCGCTGTAGTCCAGGAAGAGGCCGTGAAGCGTAGAGGTCATCAACCAACGGCCCACCGCGGTTTCGTCCGGCCCCAGGTCGCCGAACTCAGCCTTCAGGGAGGGTGAAGCGGACTGCCCGTCGATCTCGGAGCCGATGATCTCGAAGGCAACGGCAAGGCCCTTGTCGTTGTCCACGATGTTAGGCTGACCGGAGGTAATGGTCAGGTCGCCCGCAATGCCCGCCCCCCGGTTTTCTACGATTACGCCCAAGGAATAGGGCAGGGACGGTTCTATTTCCGTGGTGAACGGATCATCGCTGAAGACGTCGCGCTCGTGGAAGTAGCGCACGTGCAATTGCGCCGTGGGATTGACTGTAATCAGTCTGGGTTCCATCGGTGTCACGTAGGTTGCACCGCCCTGGCTGTAGAGCATGACGCCGCCCACCAGGTACTCCAGCGGTTGTTCGGGCGCGGCCTCTTCCCTGGGAATGATCACCCAGGAAGCGGAGCCCTGTGCATCGGCGGGCAAGGTGCCTGTGCCGTCGGCGGCAGTGATGTTGATGAGTTCGGGTTCACGGATCTCGAACAGGTCGTTGGCGGGATCGCCCGAGGGCGTGGTAATTTCAACGGCCAGGTCGATATTGGAGACAGCCAGATCGGGATCGTCGTTGAACATATCCAGGTTGGCCCGAAAGATGGTTCTGGTTAGCGCCAGCTCCTGGCTGAGATTCATCTTCACCCGAGCACAGACATCGTCGCCGTCCGCTTTACCGCTGACCAGGTACTGGTCTTCGTTGACATGATCGTCGTGATCATGGTCCGTTGCGACTGCTTCCGCTTGACGACGAGTTTCGGCATCGTGGAACACATCGGCCAATAGATCATCCACCGAAATGTTTTCATCCAGGTTTTCTTCCATGTCCACGGGCAGGTTGGACGATTGGAGAACTTCTTGCAGATAGAGCTGTTGGAGGAGTTCCAACCGGCTTGCATCGACGGTTTGCGCTTCTTTGAAACGGATATAGATCCGCTCCAGTTCCAACTGCATGGCCTCGGCAAGAAGTTGGCTGAGCGCGCTTGTCTTGGCGTTGCAGCCGTCGGTCTGCGCCGGGTCCAGGAAGTAGAACTTGTTGCCGTTTTCGTCCGGCGGGAAGAGATTGGTCCCGCCCGTACCCCAGTTGACACTGATTTCGGGATACAAGCCGTCGGATTTGGCGCACAGTTTCAGGTCGTTGTTTTTGCTCCACTCGATGGTGGCGCTTGCGCCGCCCTTGATCAAGCCGGTGATGCCGACCTCGAAAGGTTCGCCCACGGTGCCGTCCGCCGCGGTGATGGTTCCGGTCAATGTAGCTTGGACACCGGCCTGAATGTTGCCGCCGATAGAAGCATTCAGGCCGAAATCCCACTCGGTATTACAACCGCTGGAAACAAATCCCCCGGCCGAGATATAGGGCGTGATATCCAAGCCCGCGAAGAAGGTCCCTTTCACCTCGATGGAGGCGCCGTCGCCGATATCGAAGCTATTGTCGACTTCCACCTTGAAGTTGGTGTTGGGAGAAGCGGAAATGGTGAGCTTGCCGTCGCCCCTGATTTCCACGCCCGGGTTGCCCAGTTCGTCGCAGCACTTTTTCAAAGTGGCCGTGGCGGAGGGCTCGACCTCGATGTCGAACATACCGCCGCTTTTGGCCTTGAGCGCGGTCTCGATGATCTTGGCCGGCGGTTTGAAGAAGTTGGAGAAGTCGCGGCTGAAGACGCTGAATTGCTCGCAGGCGCAACTGGGAGGCGCGCCCAGGTTATCGGCAACGCCGTTGTAGGACCAATCTACCCCTTTGCCGATATCGGTATTGCAGCCGGTGCACGGTGTGGTACGTGGTCTGGGTCGGTAACGGCGCGGCTCCTGGTCGGGCCGGTCGGGCGGCGGCTGGGGAATGAAGTTGGGACCGCAGTCCAACGAGGCGTTGACGATGGGGATGGGAATACCGTTCACCACTTCGTTGGGGCCGCAGGTGAAACCCCAGGACAGGCCGGCCGAGAAGTCGCAGGGACCCACGCTGACCTTGCCCGCGCCGGTCTTGGCGTTGATCGCGCCGTCCGTTGAAGCGGATTCTCCGCCCGAGATGCGGCGGAAGATCACCGGCACTACCAGTTCCGCGCCGGCGGCCACTTCGCCCAGTTCACCGGCCAGGGCGATGACCTCGATGTCCGGGTGGTCGCCGAACTCCAGGGTGACGTTTTGGGCCGCGATCAGACCCCGGTTCTTGATCTTCATGTCCACCTGTTTAATCTGGCCGTCGAAGGCCAGGCTCTTCAGGTCGATAAAGGCCGGGGTGACGGTGAGCACCGGTTTGGGAACCACGGTTTCAAAGGTAGATTCCACCTGGATCTCGTAGGTTTCCCGAATCACGTCTTCCACCACCGACCAGACGAAGCGCACCGCCTGATAGGACAGGAAGGCGATGACATCGGTAGTTTGTTCGGCTTCCACCAACACCGTACGGCGGAAGGTTTCGTGGCGGTCGGCGTGAACTTCCACCTTATAGTAGCCCTCCACCAGGTCGGGGAAGGTTACCTCGCCCTCGGGTCCGGTGGTTGCATGGGCGACATCTTGAAGGGTGAAGGCGTCGCGCACCGTGACCCGGGCTCCTTCGATCTTGGGACCCAGCGGGTCGAAATAAAAGGCTTCATCGACCACCGACACGTTGAGATCACCCTTGGCGGAACCCACCACGCGGAAGTTGAAGCCGATGGATTTACCAGGTACATTGGGGCCGTCAAAGGCAATATTGCCCGTGTATTCGCCCAGCTCCACCTCCTCGGGCGGGGTGAGAACCAGGGTGACCGTGGCGCTTTCGTCCACGTCCAGCGAAAAAACCTCGGGCGAGGCCAATTGCAGCCAGGGGATGGGCGGCAGGAAGGTGCGGACGTCCCCGGTAGGAGCGCCGCCGATGTTCTCGACCTCGATGGTCACCGCCTTCTGGCCCTTGCGGACCACGGGGCAATTCATTTGTGACGAGGTTACCTTCAGCTTGGCGGCCAGGGGGACCACTTCCACTTCCACGTAGACCCGTTCCTCCAGGCCCAGGGCAGCTTGGGTGATCTTGAATTCAGCGCGATCCGCCACGAAGTCGGTGTTGAAATTAGTGAGGGTATAAGACAAGCTCACCGTGCCGTCCGCCGGAATGGTCGGGCTTGCCAAATCCCAGGTGATCTGGGCATTGCCCGCCGCTTTGACCAGGGTGACTTCCAGGTTTTCCAGGGGCTGATCGGCCAGGTTCTTCAGGCTGAAGGAACCGGACCTGGAAACCACATCTTCCTTCACGCGATGGCGACGGGTTTTGGGCGTGGGTCGAACGCCTTGCAGGTCGAAGGCATCCTGGGCGGCTTCCACGGGCGCCGCCGGGTGTCGTGCGCTGACGGTGTAGTAGCCGCCCTCGTAGCGCAGCGGGTAGAAGGTTGCGGTAAAATCGCCGTTCTCGTCGGTGTAGGCGGTCAGGGTTCGCCGCGCTTCGCGTACGATCACATCGATCTTGATTTCCTTGTTGGCCGCCGGCGTCAGGTCGGTGCGAACCGCGTTACCGTACAAGGGTACAGGGGTGTTGTTGGCTGCAAGTTCCAGATCGGTACTGACCACGGCCGTGTAGGCGGCGTCGATCTGCAACGGGATCTGAGAGACCGCTCGGTTATTGCTTTCAACGATTTCGTTTACCAGGTTGGGTTGATCCAGAACCAACAAGATCCAAAACTCCCCGGTCCGGTTGGGCATGGTCAACTGGACATCGCGCTGATAGGAACCGTTCGCGGGCAGGGCGTTGTCGGCCAGGTTGAAGGCTACCAGTTGATCGTTGCCGGAAAGCAGCGGGTCACGCGAGAGATAGACCTGTTCGAAGAAACCGCTGCCGGCCTCGGCAAGGCCCTGGTTGGCCACGGTGTAGGTCAGGTCCACCACGGCGCCTGTTTCGGTATTGGCCTCAAAAACCATCTCGCCGCCGGTCAGGTCAGGCAGGTCGGTATCGGTGACCACCAGGTTGACGGAGCCGGAAGCATGGCCGGCTGCTTGGGCGGTCAGCGTCACGGTGGTGTCGCCGTCGGTCACGCCGTCTTGAAGGCTGTCCAGGCTGACGGTTGTCGAGGTTTCACCGTCGGGGATATCGAAGGAAACGGGCGTGTCGATTTCCACACCGCCGTCGCTGCCTGTCAGGGTGACATTCAATGATCCGGAAGTATCGGCATTGCGAGTCACCGTTGCTTCCACGGCCCCGGTAACGCCCTCGGCAACTACATCGCGGTTCAAGGTCAGGATCAGCGACGGCTGTTCATCGTCGATCACGGTCACATTGACCTGACCGGCCTCGTACAGCGGGTTGCCGCTGAGCGTGTCCAATACATAAATGGTGATGGTCACCGCACGGTCGCCGTCAACGTCCCCATTGTCCATCAGGGCAGTGTTCACGACCAGGTCGGTCTCTCCCTCGGGAATCTCCACCTGTTCGGGGACGGTCAGTGAGCCGGGCAGACTACTGACCAGACCCAGTTTCAGCGGTACGGCAGTTGCCTGATCCCTGGCCAGATGCAGCGTCAAACTGTCGGCGCCGCCGGCTTCGCTGACTTCGGTCAGGGACGGCGATGCCGAGAGTACGGGCGCGTCGTTGTCCCGGATGATCACTTGCAGGGTGGCGTTGCCGAATCCCGGTGAGGATACCGTAAGAAAAGCCGTCACATCTTGCCGGATCGCCAGGTTATCCACCGTGGGCAGTTCGACAAGGAATTCCGGGGTATTGCCGGGCATCACCGGCGGCTCGTCGGGAAGCACGAATAGACCGAAGGGATCACTCTCCAAGAAGAGGGTAATCGGTTCAGCGGGATCGCCGTTGTGTTGCACCCTGAATGAGTACAGATCGCCCTCGTCCAAGGCGGTGATATCACTGACTACGGTCAGTTGCGGCGTATCCACATTGAGCACCGTTACGAAGTCCTGACCGTCCAGGAAGAGCGCGTTGGAAGCGGTGATGGTAACGATTTCGGGTCCGTCCACAATATTGTCGGGCACCACCTGGGCCTCAAAGCCCACACCGGATTGGCCGGCGGGAATGGTGACCTGGGCGGGCACGGTCAACTCGCCGGTATCGCTGCTGACCAGGTCCACGGTCAAGGGCGATAGGATGGACCCGGAACGGGAGATGTACCCGGTAAGCACCGGCGGATCGGCGTTTTCGTCGATCGCCGAGGCAGACATGGTCACGGTCAAGGTGCCCGGGATCAGCATGGCGGACTGGGAAACAGCCGCATTGTCAGTTTCGTTGTCTTCCTCGATCTGGTTATCGCTGTCCACGGCGACGACCAGGTAGACATTGCCCTCGATCACGTCAGCCGGCAGGGTCACCAGAGGCGTAAAGGTGACGCTCTCACCGGCAGCCAGGGCGTAGACATCATCGAATTCAGCCAACAAACGGTCCTCGCCGATCGAATTGTCTGCCGATAGAGAGACTGTCGTGCGCGCTGTACCGTTAAACGGATGATCGCTGTTATTGACGACTGTATAGGACACCTCGAAGGACTGTTCCGGTAGGGATTGATTGGGTGCGACCACCGAGGTAAGGGCCAGGTCGGCCATCGGCGCGGGAAGCACTTCCACGGACACGGGACCCAAGGTGTTGTTGCCTTCCAGGTTGCGCTCGTGAACCTCGCCGGTGAAGTCGGTGATCAGGAAAAGGTAACGCGTTCCTTCCATGGTTTCGTCGGGTGTCCAGACGAATGATTCGTCATAGGACAGGCCCCGTGGCAACGGCTCGTCTTCTGTATGGGTTTTCAGGGTCAACTCGATATCGTCGTGGTCCAGGATGTCGTCCACGCTTAGCACCAGGCGATCCACCCACGCGGTTTTCACCGTGTCCCCATAGGCGTCCGTGGTGTTTGCCACGGTCCAGTTCAAGGTCACGGCGGCATCCACCTGAACAACGCCGCTTGGAGCCAGGGAAAGCGGAGACAGGTCGGCCCAGGCTGGGGAAACGACCTCGGTGAGCGTTTCGGCGGTTCGTTGATTGGTTAGACCGAAGAAAGTTTCTTTCACATCGTCCTTGTAATCCGTGATCACCCGAATGAAAAACGATTCGTCGATCATTTCCGGTGCGGTGACGTCGATCTCGGCTTCGTAAAAGGCGTCGGGAGTCAGGGCCCCGTGATTGTAGGGCACTTCCGCCAGTAAGATTTCCGAGCCTTCGTCGTTGACCAGGTACACGCGATCCACCCAGGTGCCAATGGGTTCGCCGTCATGCCCGGTGGTCGATGCCTCGCCCCGGTTCTGCACGGTCCAACTGACGGTTTTGGCATCGCTGCCCACCAACTGATCGAAGGCGGTCAGGTTTTCCACGGAAAGATCGGCAAACGGTCCTTCATCGGGGTGAACGGTAACCAGGTACTGACCACGCGGCCCGGGTCCGCGGTAGCCGGGAAAGGCGTTCGCATCGCTCTTACCGATCAAACCCCATCTGTTTCCGGCGCCCGAACCGGTTGTCTGCCACATCCGGTTATCACCGATGTAACCGTAGGAGTTGCCGGTCGGTTCGGCAGGGAAACCCGGCGGCAGATAATCCACGGGAGAACCGTCCAGCCAACCCCAGGAACTGCTGCCCTCACTGTCGAAACCGACCAGGCCGAGCTGGAGATCCTGACCCATGGCGCGCGTCAGGACATCGTTGGCATCTTGGGAATGAATCGAGGCCAGGTGGCCGCCGTTCTCCGTGGCGTAACTTATGGCGTCATCGCGGTTCATGCGTTGCGGCGTGATGATATAGCGAACGTCGTCATACCAGGTAAAGGCCGATTTGACGCGAATGAAGATACCGTTGGCGTTACTGGGAACGGTAAAGACCACGCGTTCATCGGCCGGGTCCGCATCGGCCAGGCAGATTTCGAACGGGCGGCATTCGTTCTCGAACTGGTTGGGATAGGCGCCGGTTTTACCGCCGCCGCCTCCTCCGCCGCCGCCCCCGCCGGAGCAGTTCTTGCCGCCGCCCACGCACAGGGTGAAGACCTCCACGAAGGGTTTCAGCGTGGAACCTTCCGGCGTGTGCGCGGTAACGGCCAGGGTTTGTCCGATATAGCCGTCGTAGTTCAGGTCGAAGATGTCCTCGTCCATATAGATGTCTTCATCCCCGGAGTCGGCCGACATCATGGTGCCGGCGGCGCTCGCGAAGTCGTCGGTCATGGCAATGGGCTTGGACCCTTCCGCGAAACTGTTGTTGTAATAGGCATCGCCTTCCATAAAGGTGCTCGAACCGGTGCGCACCATGTGGATGCGGTAGGGACCGACCAATTCATCGCCGCTTACCTGAACCGTATAGACGCCGGTTTTGGGCAGGGCGAAATCGCCGGGGGCCATGCTGTCATCCAAGACGGCGCCGCCGTTAGGACCGCTGCCGAAACTGGAACCCAGCAAAACGCCGTCGGGGTCGAACAGGTACATCTCGATGCTGTTGGCGCCCGTCACCGGCACGCAAAAAATGGAAACCCGATCACCGGCGGTGCCGCTGAAGGTCCACCAGTCCACATCTTGTACGGGATCGAAGCCGCCGAAGCCGTGTTGTTGCGTCATGTGGTAGTCGGGAAGGCTGCTGTCGGCCACGAGGGTAAGCTCCTGGGCCAGGACGGCATGGTGGTTCCCGGGCGCCTCGGCAACGCCGCTGTCGGGGATGGTGACGGTGAAGTAATGTTCGAAATGGTCTCCCGGTATTCCGTCGCCGTTGCCGTCGAGGGCAATTTGAGCGGTATTCAAAACCGAGGCGGTCACGGTCAGGCGATGTGCGCCCAATTGCAGCGGACCGCCGAAAATGATCAAGTTGACACTCGTCTCGCCCGGCGTGTAGGCGGCGATCAGGCTGTATTGCAGGTCGTCCGCCGTGTCGTAGAGACCGTCCGCGCCGGGTTGCCGCAAATCGAAGGCGTTGAGACGGTCATTGGGATAGGGGTCCAGGGTGACCAGGCTCGCGTTCAGCAGTTTGTCGCCGTCGGGATCTTCGGCCGCTGTGATGGTGTCGTGGGGAACCACCAGGACCGCATTGCGAGGCATATCGTCCGCTGAAGCAACCCAATAGCCGGTTTCGGCATCCAGGTAGGCAACGGTTTTGGCGGGATCGGCGGGTGTGGGTCCGTTCCAGTTGCTAAAGGAAATCGGTTCTCCCAGGTGATCGACCCAATTGCCGGTTCCCTCGATATCGCTGATGCCCAGCCACAGGTCCTGCTCGCCGAAGAAGGCGTGGAGATACCTGTTCTCCTCGGCATTTCGCGGCAGGGCCATAAAACCGCCCACGTCGAGCGCGGCATACATGGCGGCGCCGGCCGATGTTCCCTGCAGCAGCACAAAAGTACGCTCGTCGGCAAGGGTATGCGGGTACATTGTCTTGATGCTCGCGGCATCCAAGGCCTCGTTGAAATCGACGCTGAAGCTGACCAGGCCCGGCAGAACCGCGTCATCGGAATCATCTAAGCGCGGAATGGTGGTTACCACGGGACCCGGATCCGATTTGGAAGCCGGTGCGACATGGTTTTTTGGATTTTGTAAACGGTCCGGTAATGTTTGCGGGGTCGCCGGCAGCGACACGCAGATAAAGAACCAAGCGATCAATGACCAACGAACGGTCATCATAGAAGCCTCCTCGATATTTCTGGGAAAGCGACGCCACGTCGACCGGAAGGGGATGGGTCGAAGGACGGCGGTTTTGACACAACGCCGGCGGATGCGTTGGTTAGACCCGCGAGCGTTTTCAATGCGGAGCGGCAGTTGGAATACGGATGGACGAATATTTTGAAAAAGACACCGCCGGCGCGCGGCGGGTTTGGATGATGATCTGTCATCCGGTATATAAAAATGAAAACGACTTGGGGAACGGACCAAATTTTTTTCGAATTCGACCGTCCCGTAAATGCGTCGGTCCATCTTTTTCCTTCCCTTTAACGAACTGACGACCCCTTGCGCCCTTATTTGCCGGGCTGCTTTTCCCATGGTTCATGGCATTCGTATCATGCTCTATGAGTTGATCTTCGATTGTCGGCCGGAAGCTCGCGGCGCTTTTTTCGGGTTGTCATTGGTTGTTCCCACAAACTCAGGATCAAAGAATTCGTTCTCATTCCTCGAGGTGGAAAAGTCAGGAGCAAAGAATCAGTCCTCATTCCTCGACCCGGAAAAGTCAGGAGCAAAGAATGAGAACTATTTCTTTGCGCACCGAAAAGTAATGTGAAAGAAATCAGTTGTGGCTCCTCGACCCGGAAAAGTCAGGAGCAAAGAATGAAAAATTATTATTTGACCCTGAACTTTCGTTGTGCTGAGAATGAGGACTGATTCTTTGCTCCCCGACTTTCAGTATCGAGAAATCAGGCCGCATTCCTTGACCCCCAACGACAAGAATCAACGAATCAGGCAGTAAAACGAGGTATATCCTTTCAAAAATCATCCCTTCCGGCTGCTTTTGGTTGTTAAAGAAGAGAATCGGGTTGTTCCGCCTCTGAAACAGGAAAATCCCTGTCGGCGGAGCGGTTGAAAAACAACCGGGCCACAGGACGCTAAGGCGTTGGCTCCGACCTGTCGTTCGCGTTTTCCTGGCCAGGATGGTTCGTGCGGGTTATGATGTGTCTCCGAAATGCTGGGAGGAGGCGGCGTGACCAAAGTCGTCATCGCGGAGAAACCGAGTGTCGGCCGAGATATTGCCCGGGTTTTGGGCGCGCGCAACAGTCGCGACGGCTATATCGAGGGCAACGGTTGGGTAATTACCTGGGCGATCGGACACCTGGTCCACCTGTTCGAACCCGACGACTACGGCGGGCTTTGGAAGGAACGTTGGTCGCTTCGGCAGTTGCCCATGGTGCCCGATCACTGGCAGTTGAAGACCGATGACCGCACCCGTAAGCAGTTCGGGATCGTCAAACGCCTCATCAACGATAACCGTACCGAGGAAGTGATCTGCGCGACGGACGCCGGGCGCGAGGGCGAGCATATCTTCCGCCTGATCTACACCCACGCGGAATGCCGCAAACCCTTCAAGCGGCTATGGATCTCCAGCCTGACCGAGGAAGCCATCGCGGAAGGTTTTCGGAAATTGAAACCCGGCACCGCTTTCGATCCCCTGGCCGCCGCCGCGCGCGCCCGAGCGCAGGCCGACTGGTTGATCGGCATGAACCTGACCCGCGCCTACACGGTTCACAGCGGCGCCCTCTGCACCATCGGCCGTGTGCAAACACCCACCCTGGCCATGATCGTCGCCCGTGAAATCCTGATCACGCAATTCAAGAAAGCCTACTATTACGAAATACAAGCTACCCTGGCCGAGGGTTTCAGCGCCAAGCGCATCGACGCCGACAACAAAACCCGCATCGATGTCAAACAGGAAGCCGAGCGCCTGTTCGCCAAACTGCAACCGGAAAAGGAAGCGACGGTCACAAGCGTCACCAAAAAGAAGAAGCGTCACAAGCCGCCCATGCTCTACGACCTGATCAGTTTGCAGAAGGACGCCAACAAGCGCTACGGCATGACCGCGGCCACCGTCCTCAGCCTGGCTCAGGAACTCTACGAACGCTACAAGTTGATCACCTATCCGCGAACCGAGAGCCGCCATATCAGCGAGGACATGCTGCCCCAACTGCCCCGCATCCTGGAAGCCGTGGATCATCCCAAGGCGCCCGAGGCCCTGGCCCGGTTAAAGGCCGGCCACAAACTGAGCAAGTCTTATGTGGACAAAACCAAGCTCTCGGATCACCACGGCATCGTGCCCACACCGCGACGCGCTCCCGCCGGACTGCCGGCCAACCTGCGCAAGATCTACGACCTGGTGAGCACCCGCTTCGTGTGTATCTTCTTCCCCGATCATGTGGTGGAGGAAACCACGGTGCTCATGAAGATCGGTACCGAAACCTTCCGCGCTCGCGGTAACGAGGTCCTGGAACCCGGCTGGAAGGTGGTCGACAAACGCAAGGACAAAAAGGAAAGCGAGGAAGATAAAACCCTGCCGCCGTTGAAGAAAGGCCAGGTGTTGAATATCGAGAAGATAGAACTGTTGGAAAAGGAAACCTCGCCGCCCAAACGCTTTACCGACGCCACCCTGTTGACGGCCATGAAAAACGCGGGCCGCGAGGTGGAAGACGAGGCCCTGGCCCAAGCCGTGAAAGAGAACGGTCTGGGCACTCCCGCCACCCGCGCCGAAATCATCGAGAAACTGATTCGCACTAAGCTGATCGAGCGACAGAAGAAGGTGATCGTGCCCACGGACAAAGGCATGGCGCTGGTGAAGCTGGTCGCCGAACCATTGAAAAGCCCGGAGTTGACCGGCGCCTGGGAACAGCACCTCAAGGACATCGAGGAAGGCAAGGAAGACGCGGGCCGATACTATAATGGTATCGTGGACATGGTGCGCACACTGATCCCGCAAGTGACGCAAACCCCCCGAGGCTCCATGACGGCCTTCAACCAACGCCGCAACCGCCAGGGACCGACCGCGCGCCCGACTTCGGGAAAAGCGCCCTCCGGCAGCAGCGCGGAACCCGAGACCAACCGGGACAAAAAGCCGGGGACGCAGGCGAAAAACGGCACTTGCCCGCGCTGCGGTCAGGGCCGGGTGATCGAGGGTAAGACGGCGTGGGGCTGCAATCGCTTTCGCGAGGGCTGCCGCTTCCGCATCCCCAAGGAACTAGCCGGCAAGAAGCTCACGGCCAAACAGGTCGCCGACCTGGCCGACAAGGGCAAAACCGCCAAAATCAAGGGATTCACGGGAAAATCCGGCGACAAATTCGAGGCGCGCCTGGTCTTGGACGCCAACCAATCGGTAAAGTTCGAGGACGCACAACTGAGCAAACCCAAGGCAGAGAAGAAACCGCCCACCTGTCCAAGATGCCGCATCGGACACTTGATCGAGGGCAAAAAAGGCTTCGGCTGTAACCGCTACCGAGAAGGCTGTCATTTCGTCATCTGGAAAGAGGTAGCCGGCAAGAAGTTGACCAAAGCGCAAGTCTTCCGCCTGGCCGAAAAGGGCAGCACGACCCTAATCAGAGGATTCACCAGCCCGGGCGGCAAAAAATTCAACGCCCGCATCAAACTGGACAGCCGCCAGGAGCCGGAATTCCAAGTAGTGGAGTAACCCCCTGGGACCGCACGCATCCTGCGTGCATTCTAGACGATTGCATCAGAGTGGCCGTGGGTCATGAATAAAGCCGGGAAGTTGCAATTCAAAGTTACCCTCCTTTACACATGTCCAATGCCCTGACTACCCTCAGCCAGGCCGGGATTTTGTACTTCCAGGCGAGCATGAGGCCCATGTTCAGGGAAACGAAACCTCGAAGGAGCCGGCTTCCATTGCAACTCCCGGGGTCATTTAAAACCCACGGTCATTCTAATGCAATCGTCTGGAAATGCACGCAGGATGCGTGCGCGCCCAGGGG
>JAAUYB010153035.1_pt1 | contig 46317 bp, 43 predicted proteins | sample 7278071 | NCBI WGS metagenome assembly JAAUYB01 (sample SAMN14350121, study PRJNA611818) | marine sediment metagenome | isolation source: surface marine sediment (1.8m) | place: French Polynesia: Moorea | collected 2018-08
CGGGGCTGCTCAGCGGCAAATACCAGGATGGCGTCGTGCCCGAAGGATCGCGTATGGCGCTGAATGGCAATCTGGGTGGGCGCAAGACCGACAGGGCGTTCGAGGCGGTGGGCGCCTATCTGGCGGTGGCGCAGGCGTTTGAGATTGATCCTGTGCACATGGCCTTTGCCTGGTCGGCGCGGCGGCCGTTTGTGGCCTCCAGCATCTTTGGCGCGACCACCCTGGCGCAGCTGGAACATGCGCTGGGTGCCGCCGAAGTGACTCTGGCCCCCGAGCTGATGACCAAGCTTGACGAGACGCACCGCGCCCATCCGATGCCTTACTGAGCGGCGCGGGCGAGGGCGCGCAGATGGTCTGGCACGTCGCGGGCAGACACACTCGCCTCACGCACCAAATTGTCGAAATGCTCGGTGAAAGCGCCGACGCGTTCGGTGTCGCGAAAGGCGATATACTGACTGCCGATATAGAGCACCGCCATCAGCGGACCAAAGATCGTCAGCGGCGCGGAATAAAGCCGCCTTGCATCGAAGATCACCAGCCGCAGACGCGGGTAGAGCCGTTCGAACAGATCGATCAGCTGCGCCATCTGTGCCTGCCGCATTTCTAACGGCAGATCCCGATAATAGCCTGTACCAAAAGCGAAACTCTCGATCTCGTAGATTGGCAGCGCCATCTCGTAGTCCGAGCCGGACTGGCGCATCCACTCCAAACGGTCGGCGGAAGCGTTGATCGCTTGTTCTGCGGTCCGGCCCAGATGCGGCGCGTATTCCCATTCCAGAATCTCGCGTGTTTTCAGCATGTCGGGCAGGCCGGCGGGCACATGGCGGATCTTGTAGCCGCGCGCCTCGCGGTGCCAGCCATAGATCTTTTCGTCGATTAGCGCGCGGGGGGCTTTGGCCACCGTGAGCGCGTTGGCCAAGAGGTCTGCGGCACTTTCCGGCCGGTCCGACAGCCCCAGCAGCCAATCCGCCGAGACGCCCAAAGCCTGCGCGCAGGCGCCCACCACATGGGCGTTGGGCAGCCGCGCGCCCGCGTTGGTCATCAACTGCGAGACGGTCGAACGATCCACCCCGGCGGCGCGGGCCAATGCGGACTGGGTGGTGCCGGTTTCTACCACGGCTTGTGACAGCCTTTCGCGGAACAAGGCAGCACGTGTGCGTTTGTCGAGTTTTTCTGACATAAGGTGATAATTATCACCATTGCTGAGTTTTGTTAATCATATTCGGAATTCCCGCTTTGCCCTCGCTTTGGCTAGATCGCAAAGGATAGTTTTCGACAGGATGATCATGATCGGGCAGGCGTCGCGTCTGGACATTAGAGCTTTGTGGACAGACGGCCGGCGCCATGTCTGAGCGACGTGTCACATTCGAATGGCCGACTTTGGCCCTGTTGGTGGCGTGCTATGCGCTCTGGGCGCTGGGCACCACGTGGCTGAGCGCATGGTCGCTGCCGCTGGGGATTGTCGCGGTGACGCTGGCCTGCGCGCTGCATTCCTCGCTGACCCATGAATGTATCCATGGCCACCCGTTCCGGCGGGCCTGGCTGAACGCGGCGATTGTCTTTCCGGCGCTGTCGATCGCGGTGCCCTATCTGCGGTTCAAGGATCAGCACATGGCGCATCACCGTGATGCGATCCTGACCGATCCTTATGACGATCCCGAAAGCAATTATCACGACCCCGCGGTCTGGGCGCGTCTGCCGCGCTGGGTGCAGGCTGTTCTGACCTTCAACAACCGGCTGGCCGGGCGGCTGCTGATTGGGCCGCTGGTGGGCACGCTGGCATTTGTCTGGGGCGATCTGAAGGCGATCCGCGCCGGTGACCGGCGGGTGATGCTGGGCTGGGCGCTGCATATTCCGGCCGTGGCCTTGGTGCTGTGGTGGATGATCGCGGTGGCGACGATGCCGCTTTGGGCTTGGGCTTTGGCGGTCTATGCCGGGTTGTCGATCCTGAAAATCCGCACCTTCCTCGAACACCAGGCGCATGAGCGCGCGCGCGGCCGGACGGTGATTATCGAGGACCGCGGGCCTCTGGCGTGGATCTTTCTGAACAACAACCTGCACGTGGTGCACCACATGCACCCCAAGGTGCCGTGGTACCGCCTGCCGCAGCTCTATTTTGGCAATCGCCAGCGTTACCTAAGCCGCAATGATGGCTACCGCTACGGCTCATACGCCGAGGTTTTCCGGCGTCACTTCTGGCGCGCCAAGGATCCGGTGCCGCATCCGCTCTGGCCAAAGCCGTAACAGCGCGCCAGAAGAGGCGGAATGGAGTTATGGATTGTCGCCACCATCGCCGCAGCGCTTTTCCAGACCGTGCGCTTCATGCTGCAAAAGATGCTGGCGACAGGCACGCTGTCGGCCACCGGCAGCACCTTCGCCCGCTTTGCTTACGCGCAACCGGCCGCTTGGACGGTCTTGGCGGTATATCTCTGGTGGTTGGGGCTGGGCTTTCCGTCGATCGATCCGTCGTTCTGGCTTTGGGGGCTGGCCGGCGGGGTCGGGCAGATACTAGCGACCGTCATGGTGGTGCTGCTCTTCAAAGAGCGTAACTTTGCCGTCGGGATCACGCTGAAAAAGACCGAAGTTATCCAGACCGCCTTCCTTGGCCTTGTGGTGCTCGGCGAAGTGATCTCGGTCGGCGGGTGGCTTGCCATCGGGCTGGGGCTGGTGGCGGTGTTGATGCTGTCCGAGACGCCTGGATCGGTAGGTGCGCTCTGGCAACGGATGGGCACACGGGCGGTGGCGCTGGGCCTCGCCTCGGGGTTCTTCTTTTCAGTCTCGGGCGTGGGCTACCGTGCGGCCACGCTGGCGGTGGACAGCGGTGATCCGCTGTTGCGTGCTTTGGTCGGGCTAGCCTTTGTGAACCTGATGCAATGCTTGGTGATGATCCCCTGGCTTGCTTGGCGCGAACCGGGGCAGATGCGCGCGGTCTGGGGGGCGCGGCGCACGGCGATCTGGCTGGGGCTTGCGTCGATGGCGGGCAGCATGGGCTGGTTCACCGCCTTCACCGTACAGACCGCGGCCTATGTCTTTGCCTTGGGGCAGGTGGAGCTGATCTTTTCGCTGATGGCCTCGGTGCTGTTCTTTCGCGAAACCGTGACGCGGCGGGAGTTGACGGGGATCGCCTTGCTGACCGTGTCGATCCTGGTGCTGGTTCTGGCAGCCTGACTCAGGTCGTGGCGACCTCCCCACGGGCCTCGGCCGCCGTCAAAGGCGCACGCGACAGCGCCTCGCGCAGCACCAGCGTGACGGTGACAAAACTCACATAGAGCAACAGGTACCACGACCCCATTTTGGCAAAACTGACCATGTCGAACGTCTCTTGCCCGGCATAAAGCCAGGTGCCGGTATTGGTGCCGACATTCTCGGCGATCCACAGAAAGATCGAGGTCAGGAACGCCGCCAGCGGCAAGGGCATCCAGCGCGGATGATCCCCGATGCTGAACCAGATACGGGTGCGGGCAAAGATCACCAGCGTGGCGACGATCAGCACATAGCGCGCATCTGGCAGAAAGTGATGCGCAAAGAAGTTCACATAGATCGCCGTCGCCAGCACAACGGTCACCCAGAAGGGCGGGTAGGGCGCAAACCGCATGTCAAAGATGCGGATTACCCGGGCCATGTAACTGCCTACCGCAGCGTACATGAACCCGGAAAAGAACGGCACGCCCCAGAATTTCAGCAGGCTGGGTTCCGGATAGCTCCAACTGCCGGCATTGACCTTGAAAAGCTCCATCGCCGTGCCGGTGAGGTGAAAGAGCAGGATGACCTTGGCCTCTTGTAGCGTTTCCAGCTTGAAGATCAGGAACGCTGCCTGCAGCCCCACCGCCCAGATCACCAGCGCGTCATAGCGCGCGAGCGTCCAGTCGTCCTGCCAGATCCTGTCGGTCACAATCAGCCCGATCAGCATCAGAAAGCCGAACAGGCAGGCCCAGCCCTGTTTGAGCGTGAACATCACCAACTCGGCCAACGGTGCGGGCAGGCGCTGGCGCGTCCAGTCGCCCAGGGCGCGTTCGATGCGGCGTGTGGTTGTCATGGCGTCACTAAAGGGCGCGTGCCGGGATCGGTCCAGTCTGGAATTCCCGCTTTCGCGGCGGTGGGATCTATGATTTATCTGTGAACGCCGTTCAAGGAGGCGTAAATGGCAGGCAAAGTCGAAGAGCGCAAGAAAGCGCTGCGGGAAAAGCTGATCACCCTGGCCGAGGCGCAGATCGAGGCCGAAGGGCTGTCGTCGCTGCGGGCGCGCGGTCTGGCGCAAGAGGCCGGCTGTGCGGTGGGTGCGATCTACAACGTGTTTGACGACCTGACGGCGCTGGTGCTCGAGGTCAACGGGCGGACGTTCCGCCGGCTGGGGCATGCGGTGGCAGACTCGCTGCAGGGCCAGCAGGGCGCCAGCCCAAATGACCGCCTGATCATCATGAGCCGTGCGTATCTGCGCTTTGCCGCGGAACACACCTTTCTGTGGCGGGCGCTCTTTGATGTCGAGATGTCGGCCGATGGGCCAGTGCCGCAATGGTATTTGGATGCGTTGGGCGGGCTCTTTTCCATGATCGCCGAGCCTTTGGCCGAGCTTTTCCCCGACAAACCCGAACGTGAGCTCGATCTGATGACCCGGGCGCTGTTTTCCAGCGTGCATGGCATCGTGCTCTTGGGGCTGGAGCGGCGCATCTCGGCGGTGCCGGTGGATCAGATCGACGAGATGATCGCGCAGATCCTGTCGCAAATCGGAAACTGACTGTTTCCTGAACATCGTTCAGAAAAATATTGAACGCCGTTCACGCTGTTGCTATATCGATTTTATGAACAGCGTTCACGAAAGGAAAGACAGATGTTTGGAACTTTGAAAACCCTGATAATCGGCGCCAATGCCCGGGCCGAAGAAAACCTGCGCGACCATTATGCGATCGAGTTGATCGACCAGAAGATCCGTGAAGCCAATGACAGCCTGAAGGCCGCCAAATTTGCCCTTGCCAGCCTGATGCAGCGCGAGCGGGCCGAAACCCGCCAGGTCGAGATGCTGGAAACCCGCGTCGCCGACCTGATGACCCGCGCCAAAGAGGCGCTGGACAATGACCGCGAAGACCTGGCGCAAGAGGCGGCCGCAGCCATCGCGCAGATGGAAAACGAACTGACCCTGCGCCGCGAAACGGTGCGCCGGTTGGAGACGCGCATCCTGCAATTGCGCCAGTCGGTCGAGGCCGCGCATCGCCGGATCATCGACCTGAAGCAGGGGGCCGTGGCCGCCCGCGCCGCCCGCAAGGAACAGGACATCCAGAAACGCCTGAACCGCCACGTCGCCAAGGACAGCGCCTTTGACGAGGCCGAAGACCTGATCGCCCGGGTGCTCAAGCGCGATGACCCGTTCGAACAGTCGCAGATCCTCAAGGAAATCGACAGCGGGCTGGACCAGGCCGACGTGGCCGACCGGCTGGCCGAGGCGGGGTTTGGCGCCGCGACCAAAACAACCGCAGCGGATATCCTCAACCGCATCAAAACCACGGATTGATCGAACTGTCGCCACAATCTCAAGACAAACGGAAACAATCGCATGACGGAGAGCAACATGTATAACGATCGCAACGAAAACGGTTTTATTCTGATGATCAATGGCGCGGGCGTCGCGCTGGCCTATGGGCTGCTGGCGATTTCGCTTTGGCTGTCCACCGACGTGCCGCTGGCCACCAAGGGCTATTGGGCGATGGGCATCATTCTTCTGACCATCAGCCTGATCAACGTGGTGAAGTACCGGTTTGACTTCCGCTCGAGCGAGGATCGCATCCGCCGCATCGAGGAAGCCCGCAACGAAAAACTGTTGGAAGAAGCGCTGAGCGAGTCGCGCGCCTGATCCGACAATAACGCAAGCTGAACACGCCTCTTAGGGGGCGTGTTTTGCGTATTTCGGGCTATCAGTCGTTCAGTTCTGCAAAGTGACGGGGCGGTTTAGGCCCTGCGCTTTGCGGTATTGATGCTTACCCTGCGCGGACCGTTGTAATCAGCGTCGCTGACCTTCTCCAGCCAATCCGCGGCACTGCCATCGACCTCTTCCTGGATGGCCAGGTGGCTCATCGCGACATCCGGCGCCGCCCCGTGCCAGTGCTTTTCGCCCGGGGCGAAGGTGGCGGTGTCGCCGGGGCGCAACTCTTGCACCGGACCGCCGTCGATCTGGGCAAGGCAGAGGCCCGAAAGCACGTGGATCGTCTGGCCCAGCGGGTGCGTGTGCCAGGCCGTCCGGGCGCCCGGCTCAAAAGTCACGGTAAGTGCATTCACCCGCGATGGCGCGTCGGCGGACACCACCGGATCAAACCGGACCTGCCCGGTGAAATAGTCGGGATTGGGCGATACCGACGGGCGCGAACCGGCGCGGTGGATCTGCATCTGTGAACCTCGTGTGATGATTGTCTGATCTCAGCTTAGCAGTTTCTTCGCCCCGCACAGCCCCAAGCGTGTCTGCTGCGAGCCCAGAGTGGTGACCGTGCATCCGACCCCAAAATGCCCGTGCCATGCACGGGCAGCGCCCGAACCGCCCCCACGGGGCGGGCGCGTGCGTCGAATGAAAGCCAAACGGCAGCAAAGTCACGCTCAGCCGATTTGCCACTTGGGGCCTGTAATGAAACAAACGCCCGGCCACATCGTTGCGGACCGGGCGTTTCATGTGATCAGACCGCGATCAGAGCCCCGGATAAAGCGGGAAGCGGGCGCAGAGTTCGGCGACCTCGGCTTTGACCTTGGCCTCGACTGCGGCGTTGCCCTCTTCGCCATTGGCGGCGAGCCCGTCGACCACTTCGTTGATCCAGTCGCCGATCTGACGGAACTCGGCCTCGCCAAAGCCGCGGGTGGTGCCGGCGGGGGTGCCAAGGCGGATGCCGCTGGTGATGGTGGGCTTTTCATCGTCGAAGGGCACACCGTTCTTGTTGCAGGTGATATGCGCGCGGCCCAGGGCCTTTTCGGTGGCGTTGCCTTTCACGCCCTTGGGGCGCAGGTCGACCAGCATCACATGGGTATCGGTGCCGCCGGTGACGGTGGCGAGCCCACCCTTCTGCAGTTGATCCGCCAGCGCCTGGGCGTTCTTGATCACCTGCTGTTGGTAGGTCTTGAAACCGGGCTGCAGCGCTTCACCAAAGGCAACGGCCTTGGCGGCGATCACATGCATCAGCGGGCCGCCCTGGATGCCGGGGAAGATCGCCGAGTTGAACTTTTTCGCCAGCGCCTCGTCATCGGTCAGGATCAGGCCGCCGCGCGGGCCGCGCAGGGTTTTGTGGGTTGTCGTGGTGGCCACATGCACATGCGGGAAGGGGTTGGGGTATTCGCCGGCCGCGATGAGACCTGCGAAATGCGCGACGTCAGCGAGCAGCCAAGCGCCGACGCTGTCGGCCACTTCGCGGAACTTGGCAAAGTCGATCTGGCGCGGAATGGCCGAGCCGCCAGCGATGATCATCTTGGGTTGGTGTTCCTGCGCCAGCGCGGCGAGCTGATCATAGTCAATCTCCAGCGTGTCGCGGCGCACGCCGTATTGGATGGCGTTGAACCATTTACCCGACTGGTTGGGCCGCGCGCCGTGGGTCAGGTGACCACCGGCATCAAGGCTCATGCCCAGGATGGTGTCGCCGGGCTGGAGGAGGGCCTGGAAAACACCCTGGTTGGCCTGGCTGCCGGAGTTCGGTTGGACATTGGCAAAGCCGCAGCCAAAGAGCTCGCACGCGCGGGCGATTGCGAGGTCTTCGGCCACGTCGACCCACTGGCAGCCGCCATAGTAGCGCCGGCCCGGGTAGCCTTCGGCGTATTTGTTGGTCATGACCGAGCCCTGCGCCTCCATCACGGCGCGGCTGACGATGTTTTCCGAGGCAATCAGTTCGATCTCGTCACGCTGGCGGCCAAGTTCGCCAGTGATCGCGGCGGCGATCTCGGGATCGGTGTTGGCGAGTGTGTCGGTGAAAAAGCCGTTATCGCGGTGCGGGGCGTTCATTCTGGTGCCTCCCTGAGCAGATGGATTCGCGTTGGGGTGTTTCGTAAAGGAAACTGGTCTCAGCGCAAAGGTTGTAAAGCGACGCTGCGCAATATTCTTGCGGCATCACTGGCATGCGCGGGAAACTTGTGATTGTGTCGGAGCGAAACGACCGCCATGGGAAACGCGATGTCGCTGAGAATAGCCTTTTGCGCGTCAAACGCGCCGATCGCGCAGGCGGCCAAGGCGGCGCTGAGCCGGCAGTACGGGGACCATAGCGAACAGCATGCGGACGTGATTGTCGCCCTTGGCGGGGACGGCTTCATGCTGCAGACGCTGCACAGGACGCAGGATCTGCCGGCGCCGGTCTACGGGATGAACCGCGGCACGGTCGGGTTTTTGATGAACGAGTATTCCGAGCACGGACTGGAAGAGCGGCTGGGTGAGGCCGAAGAGGCGGTGATCAACCCGCTGTCGATGAAGGCCACGCGGATGGATGGCAGCGTGCATCAGGCTTTGGCGATCAACGAGGTGTCGCTCTTGCGCGCGGGGCCGCAGGCGGCGCGGCTGCGGATCAGTGTCGACGGGCGGTTGCGGATGGCGGAGCTGGTCTGTGACGGCGCCTTGGTGGCGACGCCGGCAGGATCGACGGCGTATAACTATTCGGCGCATGGACCGATCCTGCCGATTGGCGCCGATGTATTGGCGCTGACCGCGATGGCGGCGTTCCGGCCGCGGCGCTGGCGCGGGGCGCTGTTGCCCAAGACCGCGGAGGTGACGTTTGAGGTGCTGGATCCCGAAAAACGCCCGGTGATGGCCGAGGCGGATGCGCGGGCAGTGCGGGAGGTGCTGCGGGTTGACATCAAGTCGGAGCCGGCGATTGCGCATCGGGTGTTGTTTGACCCGGGTCATGGGTTGGAAGAGCGGTTGATCCGCGAGCAGTTTGTGTGACAGCGGGGTGACGCTCGTGCATGCGCACATCGCCCCAACCGCCGTCCCGTCGCGCGTTACTCGGCTGTCAGGCGGCTGAGGCTGACCTCGGCTTTGTGGTCGCGTCCGTAGGCGACCAGGGCGATCGAGCGGATGTCTTTGGCGCGAGGGGTTTTGCGCAAGAGGCTTCCGGACGGGGAGAAGGTGGAGAGCGGCAGGGTGATGTCTTGCCAGTCCGGCCCAGCGGTGAAAGCGGCCTGATAGTATTGCCACGGGAGACGCGTGCCGCTGGTGCGCAGGTGGATGTAATAGGTCTGCCCGTCACCTTTGACGCGCAGGGTGATCTGGCTGGCCTCTGGCGGCGGCGACACCGGTGACATCCTTGCCTGAATGAACCCGCCATTGTTGGCGGTGCTGACCTCACCGGTCAGGCGCAGCGCGCCATCGCTGATATCGGCGCGGCCCTGGGAGACGCCACCCATGACCTGGTCGGTGAAGAACCGCCATTGCCCGGCCTGCGCCGGATCGGAAAGATCGGCGATCAGCATGGGGTTCGCCGCCAGCGGCGTTGCGAGACAGAGCGCAAGGACATGGCCAAGAAACGTATTGCGTGTCATGGACAAAAGGTAGGCGAAAGCAGCAAGAGGAACAGGGCATGTTGCAGGCAGTCCATCACGTGGCGCTGATTTGCGGCGATTATCCGCGCAGCAAGGCGTTTTATACCGAGGTTTTGGGCTTGCGGGTGGTGGCCGAGACTTACCGAGACGCGCGTGACAGTTGGAAGCTGGACCTGGCCTTGCCCGATGGGTCGCTCCTTGAGCTCTTCAGCTTTCCTGACGCGCCGGCGCGCCCGTCGCGGCCCGAAGCGCGTGGGTTGCGGCATTTGGCCTTTGCGGTGGCCGATGTGGACGCCGCCAAAGCCTGGCTGGAGGCGCAGGACGTCGCGGTGGAGCCCGTGCGTGTCGACGAGTTGACCGGGCGGCGGTTTACGTTTTTTGCCGACCCGGACGGGCTGCCGTTGGAGATCTATGATCGCTGAGCGAGCCACTTCATTTGAGGCTTTGCAGAATGCTTTCTAAATGATCGGCGATTTCTGAATCGGTGCGCGAGATGGCGAACTGTAAAAGCCGACGTTCAAAAGCACGGTCTGTGTCGCTGCGGTTGCCCTCGTCGGTATAGATTGCACCCTCAAACACCCAAAACGTTTCGTTGCCGATCACCAGTTCGACGCCGCCATAGCCCAAAGGCGGAAGCGGAGCCGGATCTATATCCAGCAAAGTCGCATCCTTCAGCGCGGTCAGAAGCCCCTGGCAGTCCTCAGCCTCGAGTACAAGCTCGGGGTTGTTCCGACCAGAGAAGAGGAGCGGCCGCAGGACCACCTGCGCGCCGCAGTCGTTCAGATCAGGCAATGCGAACGTTCTTGTTGGTGACCATGTAACCACAGAAATGAGTGTAAATGCCGCGATCGCAAGTCGCTGGATCTGTGATCGCATTTCCGCTGTTGTCCGTGTTTCTGGCTGCGGTGCTACCGGGTTTGTGCGACCAGCAGCCATTGTCGTCCTGACGGTACCAGTGGTAGTCGATGCCCGGAGCCACCACAAGCGCCACGTACCAGCCCGAGCGTTTTGTCTTGAAGTTGGGAACGCTGACCAGTCCATCGCGCACCGATGCAGGCATCACATTGCTGCAGCTATGTTTGGTGTACTTCTTCCCGGTACCCTTGCCAGGTTGGGCGCGCGTGTTCGTTGCCTGATTATTGGCGTAGTTATAGCAATTGTTGAAGGGCTGCCGGATGGGTGTATTCCAGAAGCCGGGGTTGTAGGATGGCGCGTCCTGCCCATTGCAGGTCGGGCATCCCTTGGGCGCCAGATAACGTACCACCGGTCCAAGCATCAGGTCGTTGCGGATACTATGGACGACATTGTCGTCAAGGAAACCCTTTGCCAGCCAAACAATGTACTCATTGATCTCAGGCTGATTGGACACAAAGGTTTCGGTTTCACCATGTTCAGCGCTGTTTCCGAATTGTTCCCTCAATTCCTCGGCGATGCGTTCATCGCCGCCATGCATCACGCTGAATCCGCGATACCCCAAGCCGCGGTCGCCCACCTCTGCCGCATTGAATTTCTCGACATTCATTTTCAGCAACTCTTGATACTCATCATCGGTCAGGGTGATCAGGGGATCTTCTCTACCGGAAAAGACGTGAAGCTTTAGAACCACAGGCATTTTTCATCTCCCATTTTTGATATTTCGTATCTGGAATACATGCAAAGATTGCATGATTTGCCGATTCCATCAAACAGGGGCGGCAGGCGTCCTGTTTAAAGTGGCAAGTTTTTTCCTATTTATAATAGGTATTTGCCGAGCATCATTCAGTTTAGGTCCGGTCTTGAATGGATTGGGGTAGGCGGATCCGAACTCGTTCATCCTGAGGTAGATCAAGGCGAGGTTGCAGCGCCTCGTTTAGGTTTTCACCCGCTTGAAGCAGATAGGAGGGGAGGATGATTATGAGCGGAAATAACAAGGCATTTGCGCAGGTGGCCGCGCTTATTGTTCTGGTGCTGGCGACACCAGTGCAGGCGCAGGAACCCAAGCTTGGCGATGTGACGATTGCGCCGCATTGGTGCGCGGTGCGAGAGGTTGGTGAGTGGGTGGCGCAGCCGACGCGGTTGGGGGTGGACTGCGCGATCAACGACGTCACCATCTCGGTGGACTGCCCGCATATTGCCAGCCCCACAAGCGTGATGGCGCGCCGCATCGTGGCGACATTGGACCTGACGATGAACGTTTGTGCAGGTGGCGAGTCGCCGATGTGTGATGTCACGCTCAGCTATGAGATGCAGCGCGAAGCGGACGGGATTTTGCGCCACCGGACCGAGCTCCCCTTCGGTGCTCGCTTTACCTATCTTTCGACCGTGCTGATCCGCGGGGAGAGTAAGAAACAGGACGTATTGGCCGTGCATTACTCCTGGGCTGGTGACGCGGGGCCGAACTGTATGACGATCTTCGACCGCGAATAAGATGCTGACCGGGCCAGCACGGCCCGGGTGACGGCCTTAGCTTTGCGCATACCCCATGGTCTGCAGCGCCTCGCGGATCTCATCCAGGATGACCGGATCATCGATGGTGGCGGGCATCTTGAAATCCTCGCCATCAGCGATCTTGACCATCGTGGCCCGCAGGATCTTGCCCGAGCGGGTCTTGGGCAGCCGGTCCACCACGGTGCAGAGCTTGAACGCCGCCACCGGGCCGATCTTTTCGCGCACCAGCTTGACACATTCGGTGGTGATCTCGTCATGCGGACGGTTCACGCCGGTGGTGAGGCAGACAAAGCCCATGGGCAGCTGGCCCTTGAGCTGATCGGTTACGCCGATCACCGCACATTCGGCGACGTCGGGATGGGCGGCCAGCACCTCTTCCATGCCGCCGGTCGACAGGCGGTGGCCGGCGACGTTGATGACGTCATCGGTGCGCGCCATGATATAAAGATAGCCGTCCGCATCCACGATGCCCGCATCACCGGTTTCGTAATAGCCGGGGAAGGTGGTGAGATAGCTTTTGCGAAACCGGTCCTCGGCATTCCACAGCGTCGGCAGGGTGCCCGGCGGCAGTGGCAGTTTGACGGCGATGGCGCCCAGTTCTCCGGCCGGCATCGGGTTGCCGCCTTCGTCGAGGATCTGCACGTCGTAGCCTGGCATCGGCACGGAGGGGGAGCCCACCTTGACCGGCAGCGCCTCGATCCCCGCGGGCATGCCGGCGATGGTCCAGCCGGTTTCGGTCTGCCACCAGTGATCATAGATCGGCTTGTCGAGCACCTTTTGCGCCCATTCGATGGTGTCGGGATCGGCGCGTTCGCCCGCCAGGTAAACCGCGCGCAGGTTCGACAGATCGTATTTCGCGACAAACTCGCCTTTGGGGTCTTCGCGTTTCACCGCGCGGAAGGCGGTGGGGGCGGTGAAGAATGTGCGCACATTGTGCTCAGAAATCACTCGCCAGAAGGTGCCCGCATCGGGGGTGCCGACGGGCTTGCCTTCGAACACGATGGTGGTGTTGCCGTGGATCAGCGGGCCGTAGCAGATATAGCTGTGCCCGACGACCCAGCCGACATCCGACGCCGCCCAGAACACATCCCCCGGATCGACATTGTAGATCGCCTTCATCGTCCAGTTCAGCGCCACCATGTGGCCCGCGGTGTGGCGGACGACGCCCTTGGGCGCGCCGGTGGTGCCCGAGGTGTAAAGGATATAGGCGGGGTGGTTGCCCTCGACCGGGACACAATCGGCGGGGTCGGTATTCGCCTGAAACCCGTGCCAGTCAAAATCATAGCCATCCTTCAGCGCCGCGACCTCTTGTTCGCGCTGGAAGATCACGGTGAAGGCGGGCTTGTGTTCGGCCAGTTCAATCGCGCCATCGACCAGCGGTTTGTAATGCACAACGCGCCCCGGCTCGAGCCCGCAAGAGGCGGCAATGATTGCCTTGGGCTGGGCATCGTCGATGCGCACGGCCAACTCGTTTGAGGCAAAGCCGCCAAAGACAACCGAGTGGATCGCGCCCAGACGCACGCAGGCCAGCATCGCCTCCAAAGCCTCGGGCACCATCGGCATGTAGATGATCACCCGGTCGCCTTTCTCGATACCCTTGGCCTTGAGCGCCCCGGCGAGTGAGGCCACGCGATCGCGTAGTTCGGCATAGGTGATCTTGTGGATCGTGCCGGTGATCGGGCTGTCATGGATGATCGCCAACTGATCGCCGCGGCCGCCTTCAACATGCCGGTCTACCGCGTTCCAGCAGGTGTTGACCATGCCGTCGGCAAACCATTCATAGAGGTTCTCGCCCGGGCTGGAGAGCGCCTTGCTGGGCTTGCGATCCCAATCGATGGCCTCGGCCTGCGCCATCCAGAAGCCTTCGGGATCGGCTTTCCAGCTTTCATAGACGTCCTTATAGGTCATGGCCCTCTCCTCTTGATGTCTTGCAAGCTGGCATAGGCGAGCGGCGCGCAGGCGGGCAAGCCTGTTACCGCAAGTCAGGACAGATTACCGCAGAGGATTTGCAGAAATGGGCGGTTTGGGCTTGCAAACTTTTGCAAACCCACTGGTATCCATGCTGCGAAAAGTAAACCTTTTGCCGGTTTGCAAATCTGCAAATGCGCGTTGGCAGATCAGCCGTAATACGCCACCGGCGTACCGGCGATGGCGGCCATGTTCAGCAGGCCGCGGGCGGTGATGCCGGGGGTGACGACGTGGGCGAGGTTGCCCATGCCCATCAGGATCGGCCCGACCTCGAGCCCGCCGGCCTTCATCTTGAGCATGTTGCGGCTGGCCGAGGCGGCGTCGGCATGGCCAAAGATCAGCACATTGGCGGCACCGGTCAGCCTTCCGCCGGGCAGCAAGCGTTCGCGCAGATCGGGATCGAGCGCGGCATCGACGTTCATCTCACCCTCATACTGGAAATCCGTCTCCATCGCGTCGAGGATGGCAATCGCGTCGCGCAGGCGCTTGCCCGAGCCTTCGGTCTGGTTGCCGAATTGCGATTGCGAACAGAAGGCGATGCGCGGCTCGACGCCAAAGCGACGGGCGTGGCGGGCGGCGCCGATGGCGGTCTTGGCCAGCTGTTCGGGCGAGGGCAGGGACCAGACATGCGTGTCGGCGATAAACAGCGGCCCATCTTCAAGGATCATCATCGACAAGGCGCCATGCGGTTGGCGGGTATCGTTCCCCAGCACTTGCGTGACGTAGTTTAGATGCCAGCGAAACTCACCAAACGTGCCGCAGATCAGGCTGTCGGCCTCGCCGCGATGCACCATGACGGCGCCGATGGCGGTGGAGTTGGTGCGCATGATCGCCCGGGCCAAATCCGGTGTTACGCCACGGCGGCACATGATCTGGTGATAACTGCCCCAATAGTCGCGGTAGCGCGGGTCGTTTTCCGGGTTCACGATCTCGAAGTCACGGACGGGGCGTACGGTCAGGCCATACCGTTCGCAGCGCGCCTCGATCACCTCGGGGCGGCCGATCAGGATCGGTTTTTCGGTGGTCTCTTCCAGGATCGCTTGGGACGCGCGCAGCACACGTTCATCTTCGCCTTCGGCAAAGACGATGCGGCGCGACGCCGTGGCGGCGGCCTCGAACACCGGGCGCATCAGCAGGGCCGATTTATAGACGCTGGCGTCGAGCCGCTCCTTATAGGCTTGCAGGTCGGGCACCGGGCGTTCGGCCACGCCTGACTCCATGGCCGCCTTGGCCACGGCGGTCGACACAACGCCGGAAAGGCGCGGGTCAAACGGTTTCGGGATCAGATAGTCGGCGCCAAAGGTCAGCTGCTCGCCGCGATAGGCGGCGGCAGCCTCGGCGCTGGTGGTGGCGCGGGCGAGCGCGGCGATGCCCTCGACACAAGCGATTTCCATGGCGTCGTTGATCGTGGTCGCGCCAACGTCCAAAGCCCCCCGGAAGATGAAGGGAAAGCAGAGCACGTTGTTGACCTGGTTGGGAAAATCGCTGCGCCCGGTGGCGATGATCGCATCGGGCACCACCTCGCGCGCCAGATCGGGCATGATCTCGGGCGTGGGGTTGGCCAGGGCGAAGACGATGGGCCGTTTGGCCATCCGGGCCACATGCTCGGGTTTCAGCACCTCAGGGCCGGAGAGGCCGAGGAAGAGGTCAGCGCCGTCGATCACATCGTCCAGCGTGCGCTTGTCCGAGGCCTGGGCAAAGGCGGCCTTTTGCGGGTTCATATCCTCGGCCCGGCCTTCATAGACCAGTCCGTGGATGTCGCAGAGCCAGATTTTTTCGCGTTTCACTCCAAGCTTGACCAGCATGTTGAGGCAGGCAATGCCCGCAGCCCCGCCGCCGGTGGAGACGATCTTTATGTCCTCAAAAGACTTACCCGCCACGTGCAAAGCGTTGGTCGCGGCGGCGCCGACGACAATCGCGGTGCCATGCTGATCATCGTGAAACACTGGGATGTTCATCCGCTCCCGACAAATTCGTTCAACGATAAAACAATCAGGCGCCTTGATGTCTTCGAGGTTGATCGCGCCAAAGGTCGGGCCCATGGCGCAGACGATGTCAGCCAGCTTTTCGGGGTCCGGTTCGTCCAGCTCGATGTCGAAACAGTCGATATTGGCGAATTTCTTGAACAGGACCGCCTTGCCCTCCATCACCGGTTTCGAGGCCAGCGCGCCGATATTGCCAAGGCCCAAAACGGCCGAGCCATTGGACACCACCGCCACCAGGTTGCCACGTGCCGTATAACGCGCTGCATTGGCCGGATCAGCCTTGATTTCAAGGCAGGCCTCGGCCACGCCGGGCGAATAGGCCCGGGCCAGATCGCGGCCATTGGCCAGCGGTTTGGTGGCGCGGACCTCGAGTTTTCCGGGCTTTGGGTGTTCGTGGTAGAACAGGGCGGCCTGGCGGAGTGTCTGGTTCGGTGAGTCGCTCATGGCATTGCCCCTGATCTGAATGGTTTAGCGTTAAACCAATTCCTTCCCTAGCGGAAGGATGCGCCCGTCGGGTACCAGTTTCGCGGCCGTCTTGCAAATCGACTGGGCATCGCCTGGCCCGGTTCCGCTTGCATTCGCGCGCGTCAATTCGCACCATGGCGGTCCGATGGTTTGGGAGGGGGCGCATGAGCCTGAGAGACGCAGCAACAAAGGTGCGGGAAAACGCCTATGCACCCTATTCGCATTTCAAGGTTGGGGCGGCGCTTCGCAGCACCTCGGGCGCGGTGTTTGTGGGCTGCAACGTGGAAAACGCGGCCTACCCCGAAGGCACCTGCGCCGAGGCGGGTGCGATTGCCGCGATGGCGGCAGCCGGTGACACCGAGATTGCCGAGGTCTACGTGATCGCCGACTGCCCCAACCCGGTGCCGCCCTGCGGCGGCTGTCGGCAAAAGATCGTCGAATTTGCCCGCTCGGACGTGGTGGTGACGATGGCCACCGTGTCGGGCCGCGAGTTGCAGATGACCGTGGCCGACCTGCTGCCCGGCGCCTTCAAACGCAGCCATATGGACGACGACTGATGGACGCACGGCGGGTCATTGCGCATCTGCGCCGGGGCGAAGAGCCGAGCCCTGAAGAGATCAGCTGGTTCGCGCTGGGCCTCGCGGATCACAGCGTCAGCGATGCGCAGGCCGGGGCCTTTGCTATGGGCGTCTGCCTGCGCGGGCTAAGCGCCGCGGGTCGCACCGCGCTGACACTCGCGATGCGCGATTCCGGCCGGGTGCTGGATTGGCAGATCGACGCGCCTGTGCTCGACAAACATTCGACCGGCGGAGTGGGGGATTGCGTCAGTCTGGTGCTGGCACCCGCACTGGCGGCCTGCGGCGTGGCGGTGCCGATGATTTCGGGCCGCGGGTTGGGTCATACCGGCGGAACGCTCGATAAGCTTGAGGCGATCCCGGGCTACACCGTCAATCCCGACGAACGCCGCCTGCGCGAGATCATGGCGCGCACCGGCTGTGCCATCGTGTCGGCCAGCGCCGACATCGCGCCGGCGGACAAACGGCTCTACGCGATCCGCGACGTGACCGCGACGGTGGAAAGCCTCGATCTGATCTGTGCGTCGATCCTGTCGAAAAAGCTGGCCGCAGGGCTGGAGGGGTTGGTTCTTGACGTCAAGGTGGGCAGCGGCGCGTTCATGAAGACCGCGGACGAGGCACGCGCTTTGGCCCAGGCGCTGGTGTCGACCTCGAACGCTGCGGGCTGCAAGACCACCGCGCTGATCACAGACATGACCCAGCCTTTGGCCTCATCGTTGGGCAATGCGCTGGAGGTCGATGTCTCGATGCGGGTGCTGACCGGGGCCGAAAAAGGCCCGCTTTACGATCTTACTGTGGCTTTGGGGGCCGAACTGCTGGAAAGCTGCGGGGTCGGCGGTGGCGAAGCGGCGGTGCGCAAGGCCATTGATACCGGCGCGGCCGCGGAACGCTTTGGTGAGATGGTCTATCTGCTGGGTGGCCCGCGCGGCTTTGTCGAAAGCTGGCAGCGCTTTCTACCCGAGGCGCCGGTGATCCGCGAGGTGCCCGCGCTCGAAAGCGGCAAGATCACCGCAATGGATGGCGAGTCTCTGGGGCTTTGTGTGGTGGACCTGGGCGGCGGGCGCCGCGTGGAAACCGACACTGTGGACCCGGCGGTGGGCCTCTCGGAAGTGCTGCGCATCGGTGACACGGTGGCCAAGGGCCAGCCGCTGGCCCGCGTGCATGCCGCGCGCGAGGATCAGGCCGACCGCGCCGTCGCGGCGGTGCAGGCGGCGATCTCGTTTCAAGGTACGCCGCAAGACACGCCGCTGGTCATCGAGAGGATCACCTGATGCGGGCGTTTCTGGTGGTCATGGATTCGGTTGGCATCGGCGGCGCGCCGGACGCGGGCAGCTTTTTCAACGGCGACGTGCCGGATACCGGCGCTAACACGCTCGCCCATATCGCGCAGGCCTGCGCCGAGGGGCGCGCGGAGGAGGGCCGCTCAGGTCGGTTGCACCTGCCCAACCTCTCCGCGCTGGGATTGGGCAAGGCGGTGACTTTGGCCTCGGGGGAGGCCGCGCCTGGTCTCGAGGCTGAGATCACCGGCCGCTGGGGTGCGGCTACTGAGGTCTCGAGCGGCAAGGACACGCCGTCGGGCCATTGGGAGCTCGCTGGCCTGCCGGTGCCCTGGGATTGGCACTACTTTCCCGACACGCGCCCGGCCTTTCCGGACGCTCTGGTGCAAACCGTGTGTGAGATCGCGGGCACCGACGGGATCCTTGGCAATTGCCACGGTTCGGGCACGGTGATGATCGAAGAACTGGGCGCGCAGCACCTGCAGACCGGTTGGCCGATCTGCTACACCTCGGCCGACAGCGTGTTCCAGATCGCGGCGCATGAGGGCAGCTTTGGCCTGGAACGGCTGCTGGACCTGTGCGAACGACTGGCGCCGCATCTGCACGCCATGAAGGTCGGCCGCGTGATCGCCCGCCCCTTTGTTGGCGAAGAGGGCGCCTTTACCCGCACCGCAAACCGGCATGATTACGCGATCACGCCGCCGGAACGTGTGCTGACCAACTGGGTTCAGGAGGCCGGGCGCAAGGTGTTTGCCGTGGGCAAGATCGGCGACATCTTTTCCATGCAAGGCATTGATGAGACATACAAAGGCCCCGACGCACAGCTGATGACCCATCTGGGCGAGCTGATCGACACCGCACCCGAGGGCAGCCTGACCTTCGCCAATTTCGTCGAGTTCGACAGCCATTACGGCCACCGTCGTGACATCGCGGGATATGCGCGGCACCTGGAATGGTTCGACGCCGCCTTGGGGCCGTTGTTGGGGCGCATGCGCGGTGGCGACATGCTGCTGATCACCGCCGATCACGGCAACGATCCCAGCTGGACCGGCACCGACCACACCCGCGAACGGGTGCCGGTGCTGGTGGCAGGCCTTGGCGCAGGAGAGCTGGGGCAGGTTGGGTTTGTCGACGTCGCCGCCTCGGTCGCGGCCCATCTGGGAGTGCCCGCGCAGGGGCCGGGGCGGAGCTTCCTGTGATGGACGAAGACACGCTTGACCAGATTGCCGCGTTGCCCAAGCTGGAGCTGCACCTGCATATCGAAGGCGGCGCCCCGCCCGCCTTCATCCGCGGCTTGGCGCAAGAGAAAAGCGTTGACCTCAGCGGTGTCTTCCGTCCCGACGGGTCTTATGCCTTTCGCGATTTTGTGCATTTCCTGTCGGTTTACGAGGCGGCGACCTCGGTGCTGCAATCGCCCGAGGATTACGCCCGGCTGGTGACCGCGGTGCTGGAGGAAAGTGCCGCCAATGGCGTGGTCTATACCGAGGCCTTCCTCAGCCCCGATTTCTGCGGCGGTGGCGATGTGGCGGCTTGGCGCGAATACCTGCAGGCGATGATCGAAGCGGCCGAGGCCGCCGAGCGTGCCAACGGTATCACCCTGCGCGGCATCGTCACCTGCATCCGGCATTTCGGGCCGGAACAGGCCAAGACCGCAGCGCTTTGCGCAGCGGAAACGGCGGGCGATTGGCTGGTGGGATTCGGCATGGCCGGGGACGAAAACAAAGGCGAACAGAAGGACTTCGCATACAGCTTTGACATGGCACGTGAAGCGGGATTGCACCTGACCAGCCATGCCGGCGAATGGCGCGGCGCGGCGGAGGTGCGCCGGGCGATTGACGATCTGGGTGTCTCGCGCATCGGCCACGGTGTGCGCGCAATCGAGGACCCGGCGCTGGTCGAGCGCCTGGCAGAGGATGGCGTCGTGCTTGAGGTCTGCCCAGGTTCCAACGTCACTCTAGGCGTTTACCCGAACCTTGCCGCGCATCCGGTTGAAAAGCTGCGCGAAAAGGGTGTTCGGATCACCCTGTCGACCGACGATCCGCCGTTTTTCCACACCACGATGCGCAAGGAATACACCGATCTCGCTCGCACCTTTGGCTGGGACGCCGAGGTCTTTGCCGAGATTCACAAAACCACGCTTGAGGCCGCATTCTGCACCGAGGAAACGCGCCAAAGCGTTGCCAAAAGACTGGAGATCCCATGAACGAACATCTGACCGTCGTTGACCACCCGCTGGTCCAGCACAAGCTGACCATGATGCGCGAAACTGATACGCCCACCGCCGTGTTCCGGCAATTGTTGCGCGAAATCAGCCACTTGCTGGCCTATGAGGTGACGCGCAGCCTGCCAGTCACGATGAAGGCCATCGAAACGCCGCTCTGCGAAATGGACGCGCCGGTGATCGAGGGGCGCAAGCTGGCGCTGGTGTCGATCCTCCGCGCGGGCAATGGTTTGCTCGATGGGCTGCTCGAGTTGATCCCGCAGGCGCGGGTCGGCTTTGTCGGGCTTTACCGCGACGAGGAAACGCTGCAGCCGGTGCAGTATTACTTCAAGGTGCCGACGCAGCTGGATGAGCGTCTGACCATCGTGGTTGACCCGATGCTGGCCACCGGCAATTCCTCGGTTGCGGCCATCGATCTGGTCAAGGAGGCCGGGGCCACGGACATCCGGTTTTTGTGCCTCCTCGCCGCGCCCGAGGGGGTTGCCCGGATGAAAGAGGCGCATCCGGACGTGCCGATCGTGACAGCTTCGCTCGATAGCCATCTGAATGAAAAGGGATATATCGTTCCGGGCCTGGGCGATGCCGGAGACCGGATGTACGGCACGAAATAAGCGATTTCAAAGCTTTACAGGCGACTGTCGATGGGGCATGTTTTATCCACATCTGTGGGGGCAGACATGACATTGAAACGCTTGGCAATTCTTGCAATCGCCGCCGCGTCTTTTGGACTCGCGGCGCCTGAGGCGCAGTCTCAGAATCGGATTTGGGACGTCCCGGCCAATCTTCCGCCCGAAGGGTTCAGAGGCCGGCAATATGTGGATAATCGCGGCTGTGTCTTTGTGCGCGCCGGGTTTGACGGAGCCGTCAACTGGGTGCCGCGTGTGACCCGCGATCGGCGTCACATCTGTGGTCAGCGGCCAAGCTTTGGTGGCCAAGTTGCGGCACAAGAGGCTGCACCTGCTCCAGCGCCTACGCCCCGTGTGGCAGCGGCCCCGGCGCCAGCCCCTGCGCCGCGTGTGATCACGCCGGCCGCCGCGCCACAGTCCACGACGGAAGTGCGTCGTGCCCCGGCCGCGGCACCGGCGCCGCAAGTGCGCCGCGTAGTGCGCGCGCCGGCCTCGAAACCCGCGGCCGCTCCGCCGCCCCGTGTCATCCGTCCGGTGCCGGTGCAGCAGCCCAAGCCGGCCGCCCCGGCGATGCGTCGCGTGGCCGTCAGTACTGACCCGGCGGGCTGCAGCGGTACCTCCGGTATGGCGCCGTTTTACGTGCGCGGCCCCGATGGCGTCGCGGTGCGCTGTGGCCCGAACCGCACGCATCGCGTGATGGTGGTGCGCCGCGCCACGTCGGTTGACCCCGCCGAAGGCACCCGTGTCCGTCAGATGCAGCCGGCGCAGGACAGCGCGCTTTATCGCGGTGGCTGCAGCGGCACGACGGGCATGGCGCCCTTCTATGTGCGCGGCGCCGATGGCGTGGCGATCCGCTGCGGCACGCAAAGCGCGCAGATCAGTACGCAAGGCCGGCTCACGCAGTCCCGCATCGTGCCGCGGCATGTCTATGAACAGCGCAGTCAGTCCGTGGCGATGGTGCCCGCGGGCTACCGTCCGGCCTGGACCGATGACCGGCTGAACCCGTACCGCGCCTATCAGACCGTTGATGGCTATCGCTCGACCCAGATGGTTTGGACCAACAAGGTACCGCGCCAGTTGGTGGCGACCTCGGGCAGAGCGGCGCGGATCAAGGATCCGGTGATCGTCGGGCGAGCAGCAACCGTGTCGACGCAAGGGCGCGAGGCCGTTGTTTCGACCCGGTCGGCGCCCAACCGGCCTGCCGCCGCCAAGGCGCGCTATGTGGAGATCGGCGTGTTCACCACCGATGCCAAGGCGCAAGTGGCGGTGCAGCGGCTGCGCGCGGCGGGCCTGCCCGTGCGTGTTTCCACCACCCGCTACAACGGCGCGCCGGCGCGCCGCGTGGTGCTGGGGCCGTATGCGGGCAACAGCCTGCAGGCGGGCCTTGCGGCCGCACGGCGAGCGGGATATCCGCAAGCCTATCTGCGCTGAGGGTGTCAACCGTCGCAAATGCCCTGAAGCCGGACCCAATCGGCGTCTGACAGCACCTCTTTGCTGCCTTGCTGCGCGCGTGGATCGGCCTCGATCAGGGCCAGCGTGGTCTCACCCGTGACGTCAATCGCATAGGCATATGGCGTGCTGCGCAGTTCGGCCTGGGCAAAGGCGGCGAGCATCCGTTCGGAGGGAATGGCAGCGGGGGCCTGGCGCAGCAGCGTTTCGGCATAGCCCTCCAGCGCCTCGGGCGGCAAAGCGCCGGTGGTCAGCAGGCGCAGGCTGGGGATCAGCCCGGCATGGCGCAAGAGATCATGCAGCGGATCGGCCGCCTCGGCGCGCAGGTGTTCGGCCAGCACAAAACCGGCCGTGGCGTCGGCGTCTTCGTGATCTTCGACCGTGGCACGGTCGAGCAGGATGATCCCGCCGGGCAGATGCGCGCTGCCGGGTACGCCACTGCGCAGGACGACCAGATCCTGATCGCGGCCGGGGCCCAGCACCCGCAATGCCATACGCTGCAATGCTGGCGCGGCGGAAGGCGCCGCGCAGGGCTGGCCTGTGACGCGGGTAACGCGTTCCAGCAATTGCAAACCGATCTCGGCACGTTTGACAGGGGGCACGACCTTGACCGTGTGCTGCACCAGCGCGTCGGGCAGCCAGAGCGTGACCGCGGCGATGCCGGCGGCAAGCACGGCCCCAGTCAGAAAGAAGCGCAGCTTGCCCGGATGCGGGCGGGCGCGTTCGATGCGGCGGGTGATGCTCTCGATCCCGTCGATCATGTTCTTTTCATCCGCCGCGATCTCAAGCGTTTCGTCAGGATCGCCGTCGGGATGAAAGAGCGCCGGCAGCTTGCCGCGATTGGTGCGGGTGACTGCCGCCAATGACCAATGCGCCAGCGCCCGGCCGGAGGTGTCGGAGATGGTCAGCGTGGCCTCGCCCAGCGACACAACCACTTCACGCCGCTGCGCTTCGGCGTCCGCACGCCAAAGGCCCATGGCCTCAAGCCGATCATATCCTTTCAGCGCTGTCATGCCTGGCTGCTCTGCCTGCTCTTGTTAGGTCAGAGCCTAGCATGCGTGCGCCCACGCGACAATCGTATCGCGCGGGGCCACCACCCGCAGGTCAGAGCGCCTGGGCCGTCTTGCGCAGTTCGAATTTCTGGATCTTGCCGGTCGAGGTTTTCGGCAGTTCCTGAAACACCACCTTTTTCGGCGTCTTGAACCCGGCGAGCTTGTTGCGGGCAAAGGCGATCAGCTCGTCTTCGGTCGCCGTGTGATGGTCTTTCAGCTCGACAAAGGCGCAGGGCACCTCACCCCATTTTTCGTCCGGTTTGGCGACAACGGCGCAGAGCAGCACCGCCTCATGCCCCATCAGCACGCCTTCAACCTCGACCGAACTGATATTTTCGCCACCCGAGATGATGATGTCCTTGGCCCGGTCAGCGATCTGCACGTAGTTGTCAGGATGCATGACGGCGATATCACCGGAATGGAAATAGCCGCCTTCAAAGGCCTCCGCCGTGGCCTCTGGGTTCTTCAGATAGCCCTTCATCACCGCGTTGCCGCGGATCATGATTTCTCCCTTGGTTTCGCCATCCTTAGGCACCGGGTTCAGCGCCTCGTCGGTGACCTGCAGGTCTTCCATCATCGGAAAGGCGACGCCTTGACGGGCTTTGATGGCGGTCTTGTCATCGTCAGGCAGCTGACCCCAACGGCCTTGGTTCCAGATACATTCGGTGACATGGCCATAGGTCTCGGTCAGGCCGTAAACCTGCATCACGCTAAAGCCCAAGAGCTCGATCTTTGCCAGCGTGGCAGGGGCAGGCGGCGCGCCGGCGGTGAAGACCTTGACGGTGTGGTCAAAGGGCTGGCGCTCTTCCTCAGGCGCATTGACGATGGTGTTGAGCACGATGGGCGCGCCGCCGAAATGGGTGACCCCTTCGGTGGCGATGGCGTCATAGATATTGCGCGCGGTCACGTCGCGGCAGCAGACAATCGTGCCACCCACCATCGGCATCAGCCAGGTGTGGTTCCAGCCGTTGCAGTGAAAGAGCGGCACGATGGTCAGATAACGCGCGTGGATCGGCAACTGCCAACTGACCACGGTGCCCATGCACATCAGATACGCCCCGCGATGGTGATAGACGACGCCCTTGGGCCGCCCGGTGGTGCCCGAGGTGTAATTCAGCGCCAGGCTTTCCCACTCATCCTCGGGCATGTGCCATTTGAAGTCCGGATCCCCCGAAGCCAGAAGATCCTTATAGGTCTGATGATGGCCCGAGGCATGCGCACCGCCGAAATCGTCGGCGACCTCGATCACCGTTGGGGCGGGGCCCTCCATCACCTCGATCGCTTCGGCCAGAACCGGCATGAATTGCGGATCACAGAGCACCACGCGGGCCTGCCCGTGGTCGAGGATATAGGCGATGGTGTCGACGTCGAGCCGCGTGTTGATCGTGTTCAGTACCGCTCCGCAGGCGGGCACGCCGAAATGCGCCTCGGCCTGGGCGGGGACGTTGGGCAGGATCGTTGCGACCACGTCGCCGGACTGCACGCCCATCTTGGACAAGGCCGAGGCCAGCCGCGTGCAGCGTTCGAGATACTCGGCATAGGTTTTGCGATGCGCGCCATAGACGACGGCCAGGTGATCGGGCCAGACAACCGCGGCGCGTTTCAGAAACGATAGCGGCGATAGCGGCACAAAGTTCGCCGCGTTCTTTCCCAATCCGCTTTCATCCGCCAACCAGCCCATCGCGTCCCCTCCTGTCTTTTTCGCGCGGGCAACTATGCGCGGGTTTGGCGCGGTGGAAAAGCCCTGCTTTGGGGATTTTCGCGGCCAGCGGGGCGGGTTAGGCTGCGCGTATGATCATTTCCAAAGGCCGGCGGTATATCTTTGTCCATATCCCCAAAACGGGTGGGACGTCGCTGGCCATGGCGTTGGAGGACCGCGCGCATCGCGATGACATCCTGATCGGCGACACGCCCAAAGCGATCAAGCGGCGCGGGCGGTTGAAGGGGTTGGCGGCGCGGGGGCGGCTGTGGAAGCACTCCACCTTGGCCGATATCGACGGAGTTCTCAGCCCAAAGGAGATTTCGGGCATGTTCTGCTTCACCCTGGTGCGCAACCCGTGGGACCGGATGGTCAGCTATTATCATTGGCTTTTGGAGCAAAGCTTTGATCACCCGGCGGTGACGCTGGCGCAAAGCCATGATTTCGCAGGGTTTCTGCAGCATCCCCAAACGCAGCTATCGATCCAGAAATCCCCGGCGCGCTGGTACCTGACGGATGCCTTGGGGCGCGAACACACGTCATTGATCCTGCGGTTGGAGCATCTGCAAGACGATATCGGCCCTTTGGCGGATCATCTGGGGTTCTTGCCCCAAATCCCACATCTCAACCCGTCGCAGCGCGACCGGGATTACACCACCTATTACGATGACAGCTTGCGCGATGTCGTGGCACAGGTCTGCGCCGAAGACATCGCACGGTTTGGCTATCGCTTTGGCGCTTAGGGGCAGAGGCCGCCGATGCGGATATACTTGCCATAGACCCAGCCGGTGGGGTTGGGCTGGCCCCACAGCGGGTTCAGGCAGCGCCCGGTCATGCAGCCGACGTAATACCAGTTGCCCGAGCGATCCATCACCACGATCTCGTCCCCCAGATAGAGCTCGCCCAGTTGGGCATAGCGCGACCCCGGGCCGGTGCGCACCGCCAGAAACCCGTTGCCCTTGGCGTGATTATACTGGCTGACCGGACGCAGGCCGACCGTATAGCCGGTGCAATCGCCGGCATGTGATGGCGTGGCGGAGACCGCCAAAAGACCGGCGACCAAAGCCGCAAGAATGCGTGACATGAAAACCTCCTCTCACACTGTCGACGCGCCGCCTTGTCGGAGACGCGTCGTGACGGGCAGAGTGTAGACCGGCCGACGCATGCGCACTTTGACATACGTCAGGCGGCGGCCTAGCGCAGCGGATTGAAGAGCGCGTCTTCCATCTGGCAATCACGCGCCACGTCGCGGCCGCAGGGCACCGGGGTCAGGTCTTTTGAAAGGCACAGCCGCGCCTCTTGGATGCGGCCCTCTTTGCAGGTGATGGTCAGCATGTCGGCTTCCCATGTTGGGTTGGCCTTGAGAAACGCCTCTTCGACGACGCTGGCAGGTAGCTTGACCGGTTTGTCGAGCTGGCGGAACACCGCGGGGCGGTTCACCGCCTCGTAGGCGCGGCGCGACAATGCGAAGTAATCGCTAGCCGCAAGGCCCGAGCAGCTGCCATGTTTGCGCCACTGGTGCCAGGCGAGCCCCGGCGTGCCCATGATGTCAGCCATGGCCGCGGTCATCGTCCGCGTCGGTGCACGTTCAGCGGTCGGGCAAAAGGACGGCCAGCCGCGATTGTATTGCGGCCAAAGCCCGTGCAGGATCCAGCCGTGATCGCGGTCACATTGCGGCGACCGGCGCGCATCGCCTTCCAGCGCGCACCAGGTGGGCGACCAGCTGAGCGACAGCACGTAGTAATCAAACGCCCCGGCCTTGTCGCCCTCGGCGCGGGCCAGACCGGCCGACAAGAGCAGGATTATCAGAAACCGCATTTTCTCTTCCCTCTTGGCGTTGGCGCCACTATATACCCGCCAAGTTCCCCGACAACGGAAACTCGCCCCGGTCCTCCGGGGCGGCCGGACCGAAAGGTCAGGCGCCGGGGAAGACATGGCTTAGGAGACGATGACATGGCCAAACTGCTGCACCCCAAGGCGACCGCCGTCTGGCTGGTCGACAACACCACGCTCAGCTTCAAGCAGATCGCGGATTTCACCGACATGCACGAGCTGGAAGTGCAGGGCATTGCCGATGGTGACGTGGCGGCGGGGGTGAAAGGCTTTGACCCGATTGCCAACAACCAGCTGGAGCAGGCCGAGATCGACAAGGCCGAGAAGGACATCCTTTACAAGCTGAAGCTCAAGTTCAACCCGGCCGCGCGGGACGAAGAAAAGCGCCGCGGGCCGCGGTATACGCCTTTGTCCAAGCGGCAAGACCGCCCGGCGGCGATTCTGTGGCTGGTGAAGTTCCACCCGGAACTGGCTGACAGCCAGATCTCGAAACTGGTGGGCACAACCAAGCCGACGATCCAGTCGATCCGCGAACGTACGCATTGGAACATCCAGAATATCCAGCCAATCGATCCGGTGGCTTTGGGGCTCTGCAAGCAGTCCGAGCTGGATGCCGCTGTCGCCAAGGCCGCGAAAAAGCAGGAAGCGGTGATGAGCGACGATGAGCGCCGCAAGCTGGTCAGCACCGAGCAGAGCCTCGGGATGGATACCGAGCCGCGCCTGCCCTCGGCGATCGAGGGGCTGGAGACCTTTAGCCTGTCCGATCCGCGCGGCGAAGAGGACGAGGATGAGGACGAACGCGATTTCGCTGACGCCGACAGTTTCTTCAACCTGCCGGGTGATGGCGACGCGGACAAAGACGAGGACGAAGAGGAAAAGCAGGGCTGAGCCTGTTCTCCCTTCTTGAGAATGCGAAGGCCCGGCGCTTTGCCGGGCCTTTTGCTTTTGCCCGGCGCGGGGTCCGTGTCAGAGCGGTTTGCGGGCGGTCATGGCGGCGCTGATGGTGCCGTCGTCGAGGTAGTCGAGCTCACCACCGATGGGCACACCTTGGGCCAGCGAGGTGAGGGTTACGCGGCCTTCGAGCTGGTCGGCGATATAATGCGCGGTGGTCTGGCCATCGATGGTGGCGTTGAGCGCGAGGATCACCTCGGTGATTTCCTCGCTGGTGATCCGGGTGATCAGTTGCGGGATGCGCAGATCGTCGGGACCGATGCCGTCAAGGGCAGACAGCGTGCCGCCAAGCACGTGATAGCGCCCCGCAAAGACGCCCGCGCGCTCCATCGCCCAGAGATCGGCCACATCCTCGACCACGCAGAGCAGCCCGTTGGCGCGTTTTTCGCTTTCGCAGATCTCGCAGATATCCCGCGTGCCGATATTGCCGCAGTTGAGGCATTCCCGCGCCGTTTGCGCGACGCGGGTCATCTGATCGGCGAGCGGTGTCAGCAAGAGCGCGCGTTTGCGGATCATGTGCAGCACCGCGCGCCGGGCCGAGCGTGGCCCAAGGCCCGGCAAGCGGGCCATCAGATCGATCAGCGCCTCGATATCGTTGCTGTCGGACATGGCGTCTGCGGACCGGTGTGGCGCAGCTTAGAACGGCAGTTTCATGTCGGCGGGCAGGCCCAGCCCTTCGGTCAGCTTGCGCATCTCTTCTTCCGAGCGCTGGGCGGCCTTGGTCTGGGCGTCTTTGATGGCGGCGAGGATGAGGTCTTCGACGACCTCTTTGTCGTCACCGTTGAAGATCGACGGATCGATGTCGAGGCCTTTGAGTTCGCCTTTGGCGGTGGCGGTGGCTTTGACGAGGCCAGCGCCGGATTCGCCGGTCACCATCATCGCGGCCAGGTCTTCTTGCAGCTGCGCCATCTTGGCCTGCATTTCCTGTGCGGTCTTCATCATCTTGGCCATGTCGCCAAGCCCGCCTAGTCCTTTGAGCATGTGTGTCTCCGATTGTGTCAAAGCCGCGTTGTGCGGCGTTGGGTGTGTGTTGCTGCACGACATATCGCAGCCGCGGCGGTAATGGACAAGGTGGATGCTGTGCGCCGCTCGGCTGCGCCATCGCCCCGCCCACCATCCCGTGGATGTGCTGGTGTGATCATTCCTCGAACGGATCCCATTCGTCCTCGACCTCGGGCAGGGCGTCGGCCTGGGCTTCATCAGCGAGGTCCTGGGCGGTGCGGATGTCCTTGATCTGGGCGTTGGGGAAGGCGGCGAGGGCGGCCTTGACCAGTGGGTGTTCCGCCGCTTCGGCCTTGAGCGCCAGATCAGCGGCGTCGCGGGTTTCCAAGATGGTAGGGGTGTTGCAATCGTTGACCACGGTGACGGCCCAGCGATTGCCGGTCCAGCGTTGCAGCGCCGCGCCAAGCCTTTGGGCAAGGTCTTGTGGCGCGCCGTCGGTGGGGGTGAATTCGATGCGGCCGGGTTGGTAAGCGGCGAGGCGCAGATTGCCTTCGACCTCGACCAGCAGTTTGACGTCGCGATTGGCGCGGATCAGGTCGACCACATGGGCAAAGCTGGGATAGCGCGCCAGAGCCTGGTCGGTGGCCACGGCGAGGACCGGGCTGCCAGCGGAGGCGCTGGGGCCGCTGGGAGCGGGATGGGTTTGGACGGGTAGGCCTTGCGCCGAAGTCGTGCCGCCCGCTGGGCTTGTGCTTGTGACGCCCGGTCCGGGGGGCGGTGGCGGTGTGTCTTGCAGCTTGCGTACCAGCTCTTCGGGCGAGGGCAGGTCGGACACGTGGGTCAGCCGGATCACCGCCATCTCGGCGGCCATCATGGCGTTGGGCGCCTGGGCCACTTCGTCCAAGGCCTTGAGCAGCATTTGCCACATCCGGCTGAGTGGGCGCATGCTGAGACCGTCGGCGAAGGACAGGCCGCGATTGCGTTCATCCGGACCGATGGTGGGATCCTCGGCGGCGTCCGGCGTGATCTTGACCACGGAAATCCAGTGTGTGAGTTCGGCCAGATCGCGCAGTACCGCCAGAGGATCGGCCCCATCGGCGTATTGCGCAGCCAGCTCGGTCAGCGCACCGGCCGCATCGCCGCGCATTATCCGTTCAAAGAGGTCCATCACCCGGCCGCGATCGGCGAGTCCGAGCATCGCGCGCACCTGATCGGCCGTGGTTTCCCCCGCGCCATGTGAGATTGCCTGGTCCAAAAGTGAGGTCGCATCGCGGGCTGAGCCTTCGGCGGCGCGGGTGATCAAAGCCAAAGCATCCTCGGCAATCTCGGCGCCTTCGGAGGTCGCGATCCGGCGCAGCATTGTGATCATGTCCTCAGGTTCGATCCGGCGCAGGTCAAAGCGCTGGCAGCGTGACAGGACCGTGACCGGGACCTTGCGGATCTCAGTGGTGGCGAAGATGAACTTCACATGTGCGGGTGGTTCCTCGAGCGTTTTCAGCAACGCGTTGAAGGCCGAGGTCGACAGCATGTGCACCTCGTCAATGATGTAGATCTTGTAGCGCGCGCTGGCCGCCCGGTAATGCACGCTGTCGATGATTTCACGAATATCGTTGACCGAGGTGTTGGAGGCCGCGTCCATCTCCATCACGTCGACATGGCGGCCTTCCATGATCGCCACGCAGTGTTCGCATTGCCCGCAGGGCTCGGTCGTCGGGCCGCCTGCGCCATCGGGGCCGATGCAGTTCATGCCTTTGGCGATGATCCGGGCGGTCGTGGTTTTGCCGGTGCCGCGGATGCCGGTCATGATGAAGGCCTGTGCGATGCGGTCGGCATCAAACGCGTTTTTCAGCGTGCGCACCATGGCGTCCTGACCGACAAGATCGGCAAAGGTTTCGGGGCGATACTTGCGGGCAAGCACCTGGTATTGCGGCGTGTCGGTCATGGCGGTCTTTCGCTTTGCCGGCCAAAGGTAAGGCCCCGCGCGCCCGGCGTCCACCGCATAAGCAAGGCTTGACGCACTGCGCGGGGCTGGTAGCGTGGTGGGGCCTGTGCAGGGGGCATCCGGGTCCGCGGAAAGCGTGGTGACGCACCTGTCTGACCGACTGACATATTTCCTTTGCGGAACTCTTTGCCCAAACCAGCGGACCGATGGGCGGTGACAGGAGACCCCGCAATGCCCAACACATCCATTCCTTCGCTTGACCAGTTGCGCCGCGATGCCAAGGCCTTGAAAAAGGCCTGGGCAAAGGGCGAAGAGCACGCCCGCCAAAGGCTGATGCAACGCCAGCCGCGCGCTGGTCTGGACGCTTTGAAACACGCCGATTTCCTGCATGTGATTGCGCAGGAGCAGGGCTTTGCCACCTGGCCACAGCTGGTTTTTGCCGTCGAGACCAAGGGGCTGGACCGTGCCGGACGAGAAGAGCGGCTGAAGATTGCGCTCTATCACGGCCAGCACTGGGTGGTGGATAGCCTTGTGTATGTTGCCGGTCTGGCGCGGGGGCATTTTGGCCTGGCCTGCGCGCTTTATGATCTGGAAACGGTCCGGGATTGGCTGAAGCGCGACCCGGCGGTTGCCACGCAGATGATTGGTGGGCGCAGGCCGATGCTGCACTTGGCGTTTTCGAAACACATCCATGCGCGCCCCGATCTGCAGGCGGATATGCTGGAGATCGCCCGCCTGCTGGTGGAGAACGGCGCGGATGTGAATGACAGCATGCCGGTGTCACCCGAGGAGGATCATCCGCTTTCGGCGCTTTACGGCGCGATTGGGCATGCCGGCAACATGGCGTTGGGGCAGTGGCTGCTGTATCATGGGGCCGATCCGAATGATGGCGAATCGCTCTATCACGCGACGGAGCTGGGGCATCATGACGGTCTGCGTATGCTGCTGAAGGCCGGGGCCGACCCGAAAGGGACAAATGCCTTGCTGCGGGCGATGGATTTCCATGACGTCGTCGCGGTGCGGATGCTGCTCGATCATGGCGCGCGAGCGGATGATTTTGACGACAGCGAGGTGGGGGGTGAGGCGCCCTGGACCGTGCCCGCGCTGCATCAGGCCGCGCGCCGTGACTGCGACCGTGAGATGGCCGACCTGCTGATTGATGCCGGCGCCCGGCCGGACCGCGTTTACAAGGGAGCCCACACCTATGCCTATGCGCGCGTGTTTGGCAACCACGCCGTGGCCGAGGCGATCGCAGCACGCGGTGCTGCCGTGCCGCTCAGCCGTGACGAGGCGTTGCTGGCCCGCGCCGCGGACGGAGAGGAGAGCCTGGGTAAGACCATCGATCCGGCTCAGCTACCGCCCGCCTATGCCGACATCATCCGGGTGATCTTGCATCTGCCGGGCAAGCTGGGTCACATCAAGCGGCTGGTGGCGCTGGGAATGCCCAATGACACGCCGGATGAGTTCGGCCTCACCCCGGTGCATACCGCCGGGTGGGAAGGCCTGCCCGAAATGATGGCCTATTTCCTGTCGCTGAAGCCCGACCTGACTCATGTGAACGGCTTTGGCGGCACCTTGCTGTCAACGATCATTCACGGGTCGGAAAACGCGCCGGATCAGACCGGGCGCGACCATCTGGCCTGCCTTGAGATGGCGCTCGGCGAAGGTGTTCCTCTGCCCCGCACGTCCCTGCGTTTTGCCGGGCGCGAGGATGTCGCGGCCTTCCTGCAAGACTGGGCCGAGGCGCATCCCGACCAGGTTGTCTAAACGTCCACAGCCCGCTGTGCATAAAACACTATGCCTGTCGCTGGCTTTGTGTATCATCGCACCGTTACGAGTGGCTCTGGGGGGAGACCATGCGACGACGCTGCGTTGGTACGCGCAGGTTTGCCGAAGATCGCCAATGGCGTGGCTTTCGCGCTAGGCCGCGGCTGGACCTTCGGAGATTGCTCGTCGCAAAGCCATCCCCACGGCACATCGGAACGGTGTGCCCGCCCTTTCCCGGCGGGTGTTGAGACGGGAGATGTCAATGTTCGCGACACCCTTGGCGCAGGACGCGTCTGAGCCGATCGTCATCCACGCGCTGCCGGTCGGCGGCGGTATCCTGGCGCTTTCCCCCTTGCCGGGGGCCGGCGGGGATTACGCCGCTGATATGGATCATATTGCGAGCTGGGCACCGGCCTTTGTTGTGTCTTTGGTCACGGATGTGGAACTGGTCGCGGCGGGCGCGCGCAATCTGGGGGCCGATATACAGGACAAGGGCACACGCTGGCTGCAGCTGCCGATTGGCGATTTTGGCGTGCCGGACGCGGCGTTTGAGACGGCTTGGAAAGATGTCAGCGCGCGTCTGCGGCAGGCGTTGCAAGGGGGCGGCCGGGTGCTGGTGCATTGTCGCGGCGGTTGTGGCCGCTCGGGCATGGTGGCGCTGCGGCTGATGATCGAGGCTGGTGACGCACCGGACGAGGCCTTGCCGCGCCTGCGGGCGGTGCGCCCCTGCGCGATCGAGACCGACGCTCAAATGCGCTGGGCGATGCAGGCCGAACGCCAACCGGCAGTCTTTGTCCGGCATACGGACTAGGCGGCTATAGCCGCATCGCAATCACACCGGCCACGATCATCCCGGCTGCCATCCAACGCCAGCGGTCCACCGGCTCGCGCAGCCAGATGGCCGCAATCAGCAGCGCAAAGAGGATCGAGGTCTCGCGCAACGCGGCGACCAAGGCGATCGGCGCCTGCGTAAAGGCCCAGATCGCAATCCAGTAAGAGGCCATCGACAGCACCGAGGCGCTGAGGCCGACCCCAAGCATCGGGCGCAGCACCAGAAACGCCGCCCGCCCGCGCGTCATCAGGGCCAACAGCGCCATGCCCACTCCATTGAGCACAAACATCCACATCAAGTATCCGGTGGCCGACCCGCTCATCCGCGCGCCGATCGCATCGACCAAAGTGTAAGACGCCGTGAAGCCCGCTGTCCCCAGCGCCCAGGCCAGCGCCCGCCCGCGCAAGCGGCTGGCCGCGTTGCCGCCCACCAGCGCCATGGTCAGGATACCGGCCGAGATCAGCAGCGCCGCCGCGATATGCGCCGGGGCCAGCGCCACGCCCATTACCGTGACCGAGATCCCCGTCACAATCAGCGGCGCGGTGCCGCGGGCCAGCGGATAGGTCTGGCTCAGATCACCATGCGCATAGGCCTGCACCAAAAACAGCTGGTAGCCGATATGCAACAGCGCCGAGGCCAGCAGCCAGGGGTACGACACCGGGTCGGGCAGGGGGGCAATGGCGATGATCGGCAGGGCAAAGGCGCCGTGCCCCAGCGCCAAGAGCAGCATGGCCGACGCCCGGTCCCCACCGATCTTGATCACCGAATTCCACGCAGCATGCAGCGCGGCAGCGGCGAGAACGGCGAAAAAGACGGTCAATTCCATAGGGATCCCGTGTGACGGCCACGATGATAGTGACGTTTCACGACCGGGATGGAAAGCGCGCTGTCTTGGTCTTGCATGCGGGGGGTGTGGTGAGAGGCTGGACAACGACCCAAGCGGGGCTCGTTACGGCTGCTTCCTTCCGGACCTGACCGGGTTGGCGAGGCGCCTGCCCGCGCCAACCTCTCGACGCCGTATTTAGGGGGTTGCTGCGCAAGATGCAATGGGCCGCGCCATCAGAAGAGGGTCGCGCTTGCCCCCGCTGCGCGGTAGGGACGGGGGATGGAGACGCCGTTTGAGATATTCCTGGCCGCCCCGCCGGGGTTGGAGTCCGTGCTACGTGCCGAGGCGGCGGAGGCTGGTTTTCTGGCGCCTGTGGTTGTGCCCGGGGGAGTGACATTCCAAGGTGACTGGCCCGATGTCTGGCGCGCCAATCTGCAGCTGCGCGGGGCCGGGCGGGTGCTGGCTCGGATCGGCGGCTTTCGCGCCTTTCACCTTGCCCAGCTTGACAAACGCGCGCGCAAATTCCCTTGGGGCGAGTTGCTGCGCGCCGATGCACCAATCAAGGTCGAGGTGACGTCCCGCAAGTCCAAGATCTATCATGCCGGCGCAGCCACGCAGCGGATTGCGCGGGCGATCACCGAGACGTTGGGGGCTGAGGTCAGCGCGGATGCTGAGCTGCGCCTGCTCGCCCGGATCGAGGACGATCTGGTGACCTTCAGCATCGACAGCTCTGGCGAGGCCCTGCACAAACGGGGCCACAAAGAGGCTGTCGGCAAGGCGCCGATGCGGGAGACCCTCGCGGCGCTCTTCCTGCGTGCCTGTGGCTATGACGGCAGCGAGCCGGTGGTCGATCCTATGTGCGGCTCAGGCACCTTTGTGATTGAGGCGGCGGAGATCGCCGCTGGGCTGCTGCCCGGCCGATCACGTCACTTTGCCTTTGAACATCTGCGGACGTTTGACGCAGAGAAGGTCGCCGCGTTGCGTACGGCCACGCAGCGCTCGCCGACCCATCGCTTCCATGGCTTTGACCGCGACGACGGCGCCATCCGGATGAGCCAAAAGAACGCCGAACGCGCTGGGGTGGCCGATTGGACCCAGTTCACCCGTCAGCCGATCAGCGATCTGACCCCGCCGGAAGGGCCACCTGGCCTGGTGATCGTCAACCCGCCTTACGGCGCACGCATCGGCAACAAGAAACTGCTCTACGGTCTCTACGGCGCTTTTGGGCAGGTGATGAAAGTGCGTTTCGCCGGTTGGCGCGTGGGTCTGGTCACCAGCGAAACAGGGCTTGCGCGGGCAACCGGGCTGCCCTTTGGACCGCCAAGTGCGCCGGTGTCTTTCGGTGGGCTCAAAGTGCGGCTTCACCAGACCAAGGTGCTTTAGTTACCCCTTTCAAAACTCACTCGGGCAAACAAATGGGCCAAAGACGCCGATGCAGGTGCCGCTGGTGTCCATGAACTCCATCCGAGCAACGCAGTAGAGCCCCCGATCTTTGTTATGCACATGCATGCCCGTGCAGTTGGCTTTGAATTTCAGTTTCGAGATCGGCCGGGCTGGGTGGTCAAAACTCAAATTCGGACGCCATCAGAAAATCACGTGCCCAACCTGACCTAGCGGTTGCTGTCGGGCAAGACCTTTCCAGGGTTGAGGATGCCGCGCGGGTCGAGCGCGGTTTTGATGGCCCGCATCGCCTCGAGCGCGACCGGATCCTTGCGTCGGGCCATCGAGGGGCGTTTGGTTACGCCGATGCCATGTTCGGCCGAGAATGATCCACCGAATTGCAGCACCTGATCCTCGACCGCCTCGGTGATCGCGTCATGCACGGCGGGATCGCGGCTTTCGGGCCAGACGGCGTAATGCACATTGCCGTCGCCCAGATGCGCGACAACAACTGGCTCAGCGCCGGGATCAAGCGCTGCCAAGCGCGGCGCCATGGCGTCGAGGAAAGGCCCGACCTTGTCGACCGGCACAGCGATGTCGTTGTTCACGAGCGGCTGGCGCGAGAGGCAGACCTCACCGGCCGCTTCGCGCCGCTGCCACATGGTGGCGCGCTGGGCTTCGGATTGTGCGACCACGGCGTCGAGCACCAAGCCGGCCTCGAACATCTCGGCCAGCACCTCTTCAAGGTAGCCGGCGACCGGCACTGTACCGTCGGCGTCCGGGGTGACATCGCGTGGGGCTGTGGCGCCGACCTCGACCAGGATGGTCACGTCATAGGTCTGATCAAACGGCGGAGGGGTGTCGGGGTAGCGGACTGAATAGGCGCGGAAATATTCGGGCGTCATGTATTCAAACGCCTCCACCGAGCCGCCAGTGGCCTCTTGCAAGCGGTTCAGTAGCTCCAAAGCGGCTGGCAGCGAGGCCGCGGCGACCATTGCGGTGGCATAGGCGCCAGGTTTGGGCACAAGCTTCAGCACCGCCTTGGTGATCACGCCAAGCGTGCCTTCGGCCCCGATCATCAGGTGACGCAGGTTCAGGCCCGAATTGTCCTTGTGCAGTTCCGACATCAGGTTCATCACCCGGCCGTCGGCCAGCACCACCTCGATCCCCAGCACCAGATCGCGGGTATTGCCGTAGCGCAGCACGTTTGACCCGCCCGCATTGGTCGACAGAAACCCACCCACCCGCGCCGAGCCACGTGCGCCGAAGGTCAGCGGAAAGGCCAAACCCTGTGCGTCGGCCGCGTCATGCAGTTGCGACAGCACCACGCCCGCCTCGACCACGGCGAGCCGCGCCTCGGGCCGGACCTCAATAACGCGGTTCATCCGGTCGAGCGACAGCATGATCGCGCCGTCCCCCTTGGTGCCGCCCGCAAGCCCGGTATTGCCGCCGACGGGCACCACCGGCGTGCGCGTGTCATACGCAATCCGCAGGATCGACGAGACTTCTTCCGTCGAGGCAGGTCGCACAACGCATAAGGGGGTCCAGGTGTAGGCATGAGTCCAGTCGCTGGCCCAGGGGGCGGCGTCCGCGCCGGTCAGGACCGCCGCTTCGCCGACAACGCCGCGCAATTCGTCCAGCAGGCTCACCGCGGCACCTCAAAGGTCAGCGAGGCCCAAAGGCTTTCCCAGACCGGGTCGTTTTCCGTCTTTGCCTCCAGCGGGCGCATCACCACCGCGTCGACCAGATAGGCATGCCCGGGTTTGACCGGTAGGGTGACGCGGCCGCGGTTGTCCGTGCGGTGCAGGGTGACGTCGACGCTGCCATTGGGCGCGCGTTCAAAAAGCTCAACCTGCACATCCCGGCGTGGCTTGTTTTCGTAAAGCACCTGGACAGGAAAGCCGCGGGCCATATCGTCGGTATAGGGATTGGCGAGGGCCACAATCTCGGTCAGCAGACCGACCTTCTTGTCGCGCCCCTTGCCATCCCCTACGGCCATCAGGCTTTTGCCATGCCGGGAATAGCGTTCGCGGAACCCGGTTTGCGGCAAACCGCGGTCAAGGTGCTGCTCCAGCGCCCAGGTGAAATCCTTATGCGTGGTGAAATTGATGAACTTCTGCCAGTCGGTGTAGCGCAGGTTGAGATCGCGGGTGACATGCACCACCGTCACCAACCCTTCGCCTTTGACCGCCATATTCAGCGCGGGGCGGTCGCCGGCGCGGCCTTCGACTGGCAAAACCGAGCGCCCCATCACCAGATCGAAGCGGCGGAAATTCGGCGGGACGTACCCGTAGGCGGAGCCTTTGAAGTTCTCACCCACACGGATTTCGGCCACAAGCGGCGCGCTTGGATCGACGACATAGGCGGTCGGATCGATCCAGAATTCATGCGCCGCAACCGGGGCGGCAAGGCAGAGCGCAAGGGCGGTGATCAACGCTCTCATGGCGCGGCCACCAGGGTTTGTTTCTGCGTGCCAAGCCCTTCGACCGACAGCTCCATCACGTCACCCGGGCGCAGGAAGACTTGTGGGGATTGCCCCATGCCCACGCCGGGGGGCGTGCCGGTGGCGATCAGGTCGCCGGGCTGCAGCGACATGAACTGCGACAGGTGTGAGACGATCTGCGCCACGCCAAAATGCATCGTTGCGGTCGATCCGTCCTGATAACGCTGGCCATTGACCTCAAGCCAGATCGCCAAGTTCTGCGGATCGGCAATCTCATCGCGTGTCACCAACCACGGCCCAACCGGGCCGAACGTATCGGCCGATTTGCCCTTGATCCACTGGCCCGAGCGGCGCAGCTGAAAGTCGCGTTCGCTGACATCGTTGATCACGCAATAGCCCGCGACATGGTCCAGCGCCTGCGCTTCGTCCACGTATTTCGCTGGACGGCCGATGACGATGCCCAACTCGGCCTCCCAATCGGTCTGCTGCGCGCCGCGTGGGATCACCACGTCGTCGTTTGGTCCGTTGATGCAGGAGGTGGCCTTGGAAAAGACAATCGGCTCTTCAGGCAGTTGCATCCCGGCCTCTTCGGCATGGTCGGCATAGTTGAGCCCGATGGCCAGGAACTTGCCCACCCGACCGACACACGGCCCAAGCCGCGGCGCGCCCTCGACCAGGGGCAAAGATGCCGGATCAAGCCCGCGCAGCCGGTCGAGCGTTTCGGGCAAGAGCGCATCCCCCGCCACGTCGTCGATATGCGCCGACAGATCGCGCAGCGCGCCGGCGGCGTCGATCAGCCCGGGGGCTTCGGCGCCGGGGGCGCCATAGCGGACAAGTTTCATGGGCTCCTCCCTTGCGGCGGTGACCGCGTCAGGCCGTGCTGCGCAACCGGTCTTCCAGGTCTTTGGCGAGGACCGCCATCCGATTGCTGAACTTGCGGCTGATGCTGGATTTGGCAAGCTTGAGCGATTGCACCAACAGCCGGGCCGACAGCGTCTTGGGCTGTAGAACCGTCACGATGCTGATCCGGGTGCGGCCGCGCGACAGGGCCACGCATTCGATCCTCGTGTGGGTTTCCAACCCGCCGGTCACGCTGTCGAACACCAGTTGCTCGGGTGGGGTGAAGTCAGACAAGGTGACGTCAGCGGTGCGCGTCTTGCCGCGAAAGCGAAAGGTGGCTTTCCAGCTCATCCCGGCCGCCGGGCCGGCCAAATTATCGGTCCGCTGGATTTCGACACCTCGCCGCAACGCGCGGCGTTCGATGGCCTCAAAATCGGTCAACTGCGCGAACACCCGGTCCAGTGGCGCTTCGATGTCTTCTCTTGCTGAAAGCTCCATGGTTTTGCCTGCCTCCTGTCCCCACCTTCTTAGTTGGCGGCAGTTTCTGCTTAATCAAGCCGATCCGCAAGCCAGTTGCGCAGCAGGAAATGCGCAATTGCACCTTTCCGGGCGGGCAGCAGATCGCTGCGCGCACCGCTATAGGCGTCAATCAGGTCTTCGCGGGTGACCCATCGGGCGTCTTCGATTTCGGCGGGGTCGATATTGATGTCGTCGTCCAGCGCCTCACCCTGACAGCCGAACATCAGCGAGGCGGGAAAGGGCCAGGGCTGGCTTGAGAGATAGCGCACCGCGCCGATGCGCACACCGGCTTCTTCGAACACTTCGCGGCGGACGGCGGCCTCGATCGTCTCACCCGGTTCGACAAAGCCCGCAAGGCAGGAATACATTCCCTCGGGCCAACCGGGGGAGCGACCCAAAAGCGTGCGGTTGCCGCGGGTGATCAGCATGATCACCACCGGATCGGTGCGCGGGAAATGATGCGCGCCGCAAGCGGGGCAGATGCGCTGCCAGCCGGCCTGATGGATGACCGACGGCTGCCCGCATTTGGCGCAGAACCCGTGCGTGCCATGCCAGCCGGTGATCGCCTTGGCGGTGGCGGCCAGTTCGGCATCGCGGGGGGACAGCCGGGTCATGATTTGGCGCAGCTCGGCAAAGCGCGCGTCGCCGCCGATCAGCGGGTGGCTCTGTTCGCTGTTGTCGATGAATTTGCCCACATCCCCGGTTTCTTCGGCCGGCGGTTCCCAGCCCGAGATGTCATGCGCAAAAACCGCCGCCGCCTCTTGCCCCAAGAGGATCGGCGCCTCGCCTGTCTGGGCCAGAACCGGGTGGTTCATGGGCAGGCGGGTCAGGGCCAGATCGTCTGTGCCCTGCACCAGCGGCTTGCCCTGCCAGGTCAGCACACAGCGCGCTGCGGGGTCTTGCATGGCGGCGGCGAGGGCGCCCACGTCGCTTCGCAGATGCGCCGCGCGGTCGAGGCCTGATCCGCCAAAGGTGACCGTCTCTGCGTGTTTCATCTGCGCCTCCTCCGCCTTTGAGCGGACCATGCCGCCGCTTGCCGCCCTTGCCAAGCCTGTCGGGAATGATCACGCCAAATTCAAGTGCGCGCGCATTGCAATCAGGGGGGAAATGTGGACTCTGACGCCTCAACCCTGGGCCATAAAACGGCAAAAAGCGCGCCCGGCGGGGATTGGCGGGACCCTCGCTCACCGGGGTGACCATGGTGAGAAAGAGCGAACGTTGCACAAGACAACCTCCAATGGTTCCGGAACAGATCGGCCACGTGTGGCATTGCGGGTCCTGGGCACCTCGGACGTGCATGCGAACCTGCTTGGGCACGATTATTACACCGACACGCCGTCGCCAAAGGTGGGGCTGGCGCGTACCGCAACGCTGATCGCCGAGGCGCGGGACGAGGTGGAAAACAGCCTGCTGTTGGACAATGGCGATTTCCTGCAGGGCACGCCGCTGGCCGATTACATGGCCTTTGAACACAAACTGTCCGAGGATGAGCTGCACCCGGTCATCGCCGCGATGAACCACCTGCGCTATGACGCGGCAACCATCGGCAACCATGAATTCAACTATGGCCTGCCTTTTCTGACCCGCGCGGTGGCGGGCGCGGAGTTTCCCATCGTGCTCGCCAACGCCGTGCGGCGCATTGGCGACAACCCGGCGCTCGACACACCGCTGTTCCCGCCTTGCGCCGTTCTGGACCGCGCGGTGACCGATCAGACAGGCGCCATGCATACCCTGCGCATCGGCATTCTGGGCCTGACGCCGCCGCAGATCCTCACCTGGGATCATGCGCTTTTGTCCGGTGCTGTCGAAGTCCGCGACATCGTCGAGACGGCGGAGGCCTATGTGACCCTGCTGCGCGACAAGACCGATCTGATCATCGCGCTTTGCCATTCCGGGATCGAGGTGACCGCGCCCTATAAAGGGATGGAGCATGCGGTTGTGCCGCTGGCCGCGCTGGACGGGATCGACGCCGTGATCGCCGGCCATGCGCATATGACCTTCCCCTCACCCAGCTATGTCGGCCACGCTGCGCTCGATCTGGATTTGGGCGCGGTGCACGGCACGCCGACAGTGATGCCTGGCCTCTTTGGCAGCCATCTGGGGGTGATCGACCTCGATCTGGAATTGCGGCCCGACGGGTGGGTGGTAAATGGCGGCACCGGGCGGTTGCGCCCGATTGCCCCTGCTAGCGACGGACATCAGGAAACGCCCAACGACCCCGGCCTCGTCACCGTCACGCAACAGGCGCATGAGGCGACGCTGGCCCACATCCGGCGGCCGATTGGCCGAACTGAAGCGCCGATATCGTCCTATTTCGCCCGGGTTGCGCCCTCGGCCTGCGTCAAGACCATCAACACAGCGCAACGCTGGTTCGTTGCCCGGCAGATGGAGAACACGATCCACGAAGGGCTGCCCATCCTCTCAGCCGCCGCGCCCTTCAAGGCGGGCGGACGTGCGGGACCTGCGCACTTTACCGATGTGCCCAAAGGCGAATTGGCGCTCCGGCACCTGGCGGATATCTATGCCTATCCCAACAGCATCGCCGCGGTGCTGATCTCGGGCGCGCAGGTGCGGGGCTGGCTCGAACGGTCGATGGGGCAGTTCCACCAGATCAACCCCGGCGCGGTTGACGCGCCTTTGTTGGTCGATGGGTTTGCCAGCTATAATTTCGACATCCTCGACGGTGTGCAGTTCGAGATTGACCTTTCGGTCCCGGCGATGTTCGACGTACAGGGCGTGCGTTTGAACGACGGGCCGGGGCGGGTGCGCAACTTACGCTACGAGGACGCGCCGATCGATCCGGAGGCGATGTTCATCGTAGCTACAAACAACTACCGCGGCGGTGGCGCTGGCCATTTCCCCGGCGCGGATGGCAAGACGATCCTCTTTAAAAGCCTGACCACCAATCGCGATGTCCTGCAAAGCTATGTCAAGGCGCAGGGCGCGATTGCCCCCAAGCCGGGGCGCGACTGGTCGTTCCTGCCGATGCCCGGCACCAGCGTGACGTTCCGCACCGGCCCCGGGGCGCGCGCGCATCTGGGGGATGTGGATCTTGACCTGCAAGAGATTGGCGAGGATGCCGATGGCTTTCTGCTCTATCGTCTGAGCCTCTGACCCTCCGGTGATTGCCCATCTGCACGTTTGCTGATTGACTGACCGGCAGAGAGGGGCAGGCGCATGGGGATCAGGTTTTTTTCGGACAAGGATCGCCCGGTGCATCTGGGACCCTATCCGCTGGAACGGCTTGAACGGGTTGAGTCCGTCGACCTGGCGCAGGTGCCGGCGATGCAGCCACTGTCCTTTCGGCGGGACGACCGCCCCGAGAACATCGTCAATGCCATGAGTGATTATCAGGCCATGCTCGACGCGATCCGCGATGGGTTGGTCAACCGGACGGTGTCGGAGATCCCCTCGGATCCCACGGAACGCGCCAACCATCTGAAAGCCTTTGGCTATTTCAACGATGCCAGTATGGTCGGCGTCTGCGCTCTGTCGCCCGAAGCCCGCCTGGCAGAACCGGTTGCCAACCCCGGCATCGACCGGCTGGCAGAGGATCTGCGCACCCGTCAGACCAAGACGTTGGCCTCAGGCATTGATGTCATCATGGCGGACCTCAAGGACAGTATGGAGGCGCCGCCCAGCGGCATCGACGGGCACAGCCACGCCATTGTGTTCCTCTACGAAAACCCACGTGCGCCGCGGGCAGGGGAACGCGGGACCGACTGGTTGGAGGAGGCCACCGCCCATCGCGGCGCGCTCTTGGCCAATGAAACCGCCGCGGTCCTGGGCAATTACATCCGCCTCTTGGGCTTTGACGCCAAGAGCCACTCGGCCAGCGCCTCGGATGTGGACCTCAACACGCTCGCCGTTGCCGCCGGCCTGGCTTGGGCCGACGATGACACGCTAGTGGCGCCCTATATCAGTGACAGCTTTGGCCTCGCCGCGATCACCTGCACGCTGGAACTGACGCCCGACAACCCCCTCGCGCCGCCCTCCGAGCAACCGTGGTTCCGCACCCAGGGGCCGGCCTGGTGGCTGGGCAAGGGCTTTGCCAAGTCGCGGCTCAACCGCGATCCCTATGCGCGGCGCGACTTTGTCCAGGGCGCGCATCCCTTTGAGCGGCTGAAACGCGTCGACACCCCCACCACCTATATCGATGAGCCTAACGTCGCCCGCGTCCCCAAGCGCACCGACATGTTTGCCCGCGCGCAATTCGGTGACATGGGCAAGGCGCTACAAAAGAACGCGGCGGGTGGGTATTACGCGCGCAAGACGGCGCCCTCGTCAGCGCAGCGGCGGGCCTTGGGGGCGTTTGTGCTCTTGCAGGATGGCGCGCCGAACCCGGATGGCGCGCGCCCCAGTGATGCGCAGCGCAATGCCGACAACGTCAAGGCCGCGTCTTATTTCCTGGGCATCGACGCGGTGGGGATTTCGCGCTGTCCCGACTGGACCTGGTATTCCCACGATGCGCTGGGTGAGCCGATCGACCCGCCGCATGATCAGGCGATCAGCATGATCATCGATCAAGGGTATGAGACGATGGAAGGCGCCAGCGGTGACGATTGGATCAGCGTCGCGCAATCCATGCGGGCGTATTTGCGCTTTTCCCTTTTAGGCGGGGTGATCGCGCGGCAGATCCGCAACCTCGGCTACAAGGCCAAGGCGCATACGGTCATGGATGGCGAGGTGCTGCAGCCGCCCCTGCTGCTGCTGAGCGGGCTGGGCGAGGTCAGCCGGATCGGTGAGGTGATCCTGAACCCCTATCTCGGCCCGCGTCTGAAATCCGGCATGGTGACCACCGACATGCCTTTGGCGCAGGACAAGCCGATCGATTTCGGCCTGCAGGCGTTTTGCGAGGCCTGCAACAAATGTGCCCGCGAATGCCCGTCGGGGGCGATCACCGCCGGGCCGAAGCTGATGTTCAATGGCTACGAGATCTGGAAATCCGACAGCCAGAAATGCGCCACCTACCGCATCACCACCGAAGGCGGCGCGATGTGTGGACGCTGCATGAAGACCTGCCCTTGGAACCTCGAAGGGCTCTTTGCTGAGGCGCCGTTTCGCTGGGCCGCCTCCAACGTGCCCGCCCTGGCGCGCCCGCTGGCGCGGCTGGATGATCTGGCCGGACGGGGTGGGTTGAACCCGGTCAAGAAGTGGTGGTGGGATATCGAGTTGCAGGAGGATGGCGGCTATCGCCCGACGCGTCACGCGATCAACCGGCGCGACCTGCAGACCGATCTGGACCTGCGCTATGAGGATCAGACCCTCGCCGTCTACCCCGCGCCTTTGGCCCCGCACCCTTGGCCCTACCCCTTCCCGATGGACCGTGAGGCGGGGATCGAGGCCTATCAGGCGATGCTCACCGCTGAGCAGTATCAGCTGAAGCAGGCCACTGGTCAGAGCGATCACCTGCACCGCTATCACGTGCCCGGCGACGCGCCGGTTATCCGGGTGGAGGTTACCAAGGCGGAACAAATGACTGTGGATGTCACCAAATACGAATTCCGCGCCCTCGATGGTGGCGACCTGCCGGAATGGACGGCCGGTGCGCATCTCGACATCGTCGTGGTGCCGGAATTCTTGAGGCAATACTCGATGTCGGGCGACCCGGCGGACCGGTCGGTCTATCAAATCGGGGTGCTGCGCGAGGATACCGGGCGGGGCGGGTCCAAGATGCTGCACCGGATCTTTCAGCCGGGGCGCAAGATCTTTATCTCGAAGCCGATCAACCACTTTGAGCTGGTCGAGGACGCGACCAAGACGTTCCTGATGGGCGGCGGCATCGGCGTGACCCCGATGATCGCCTTTGCGCATCGCCTGCATGCTCTGGGCCGGGCGTTTGAGCTGCACTATTCGGTCCCCAGCCGCGCGCGCGCCGGGTATCTCGATGATCTCGCGGCGATGCCTTGGGCCGATCATGTCCACCTGCATGTCAGCGACGAAGGCAGCCGCGCTGATCCGGCGGCGATCCTGGCGGGCTACCAACATGGCTGGCACGTCTATACCTGCGGGCCCGACCGCTACATGCAGGCGGTTTTGGCCGATGCCGAACGCGCAGGCTTTCCCGAAGACGCGCGACACCTGGAGTATTTCAGCGTGCCGGAACAGCCCGAATGGGAGAACTTCCCCTTCAAACTGAAACTCGCACGCTCGGGCCGGGTGCTGGACGTGCCAGCAGACAAAAGCGCCACCGATGTGCTGGCCGAAAACGGCATCCACGTGGACGTCAAATGCTCGGACGGCATTTGCGGCGTCTGCCAGTGCGGGTTGATCTCGGGCGCGGTTGAGCACCGCGACTTTGTGCTCTCCAAGGCGCAGCGCGAAACCCGCGTGATCCTGTGCCAAAGCCGCGCGGCGGAACCTGACGGTGTGGTCGAGGTCGATCTATGAGAAAGCAACGTCACATTCGTGTTTGAAAGAACGTGTTAGCTTCGGTTGAATGAGCTCACTGCATTTGCAGAATTGCGTCACGACAAGCGCTTGTTTTAGGGTTTTCAGAAGAGTAGCCAATGAAAACCGATGAGCCGACAATCGCACTTATCATCGAAAACGGTGCAAAAAAATGCACTTTGGTCGGCTTTATTTCACAAGCCGAGGTCTGAGCAGACTGCGCCTTTTTGCTGGCCGGTTTGTCCTGCGGACTCAGGAACGGGTATGCCGGGAGAGGTGTATCGGTCGAGCATGAACACAGCCGGTTAGATTTCCGCGACCTTGCGGTTGAAGCCTCTCGACATCAGGGATTGGCCCAGCAGCTTTTTTACGGTTCATCTTGCGCGCGACGCGGCTTTGGCGGTGGTCGCCGCGCCATC
>JAAUYB010168762.1_pt1 | contig 46311 bp, 24 predicted proteins | sample 7278071 | NCBI WGS metagenome assembly JAAUYB01 (sample SAMN14350121, study PRJNA611818) | marine sediment metagenome | isolation source: surface marine sediment (1.8m) | place: French Polynesia: Moorea | collected 2018-08
AGGGCCCTTTTGATTTTCGCCAAAATTTCTGGGGGGCTCTCCACCCGACCCCTCAAATAAAATGCACAGTTCCAGGGCTTTTTCCATCATTTATCGTGGCGCTGTTCAGTGTCGGGGTAGTGTATGGTAATCAGGTTGAAGGGCATTTTCTTCGTGTCGGTCTTGGTAAGCAACAGGCCCCGTGATCTTGCTTTCTCCATGAAATACATTTCTGCCTTGGTCAGTTCCCTGGCTCAGTCTATCTCCGGTTCGATCCGGTTCAATAGGGACCGGGTCGGACCGTTGGTGCTGATAGAAAGACAAGTGAGTGTTCCAGCCGTGAACACATTTTTCCACTGCTTTGCGAATCTGAAGAAATCGATTCCGAAATCCGTTTGGGGGTACCAAACGATGAACACTTCGCCGTTCCTGGTCACCACTTCGTTGTTCAAACTGGTGACCGCTTTGCCGTTCAACTGCTTGAAGTAGGTCGGGAACAGGTTGCTGTCGATGTGGCAGTGTTCCGTCAGAAAGGCCGCACGGTCCCGGGCATTCACCATTCGGTAGCCACTTTGGTCCGGCAGTAGAAAGAAGTTGGCGACGGCAAACCGGCGGGTCCGTTGGGTTTTACATACGGCTATCCCAAAACAAAAAGAATGACTTTGGCCGCGTCTGGCCGCAAATCGGTCACCAGCGGTCACAGCAGTTCAGGAATAAAAACCCGTGTTGTGATGTCGAATGCATTTGACGCCTGAAACGGTTGCTTTTTCCGTACATCGCTCGCAAACGTTAAACTTTTTTACATAACGGGACCCTTCATGGCGGTTTTCGCGGACTGTTGCTCGGGAATGGGACCACCTGGAAGTCGCCAGGGTGGCTCCGTTCCCGGGAGTGGGACCGGTTTGGGTTCGGCCGGGTGGTCCTGTTCTCGGGAATGGTGCCGATTTCTTGTACCGGAGCGGCTATTTTCCCTGGAAAATAGCTCAACCAAAAGTGAATATCCGTTGTTGTTTGGTGAAACGGGTCAAAATCATCAGCTGCATCGCCTCGGAATTTTGCCGGAAGTTGTTAAATTAATTTAGAGTCGTATCGATTTTCGGGATTGAAGGTGGGTCCGACAGGTTGGACGGATATGTTCCCGGGATGAAAACCCCTTTTTTCAGCTCACGCGGTCCGCTTCTCGGGATTGGTGTTGTGTTTTTTATTTCTACAACTCTGCTGCCCGGGAACGAAACCACTTCGGTCTCGGGGGCCGGGTGTCGGCTCGGGAATGACACCGGGTCTACGGCGCCGCCGTGTTGCCCGATGAAGGCTTCAAAACCATTCGCGCTTTCGGGCCGGCCGTGAAAGGCGAACAAATAGACCTGGCCGGCATGGTCTTAACTGAGCGACTTAATCTTTCTCACGATACGTTGCTTGACAGCTCGGAGCGGAACCGGTATTCTTGACAAAACAGAATAGGTGCTCGGTTTTATCTATGAAGCAAGCCACGAAATCACAACGCAGCAAAGACAGCATCCTTCAAGCAGCCTTGGAATTGTTTTCCAGCCAGGGCTATAAAGCCACCTCCATGAAGGAAATCGCTACCCGGGCGGAACTCTCCATCGGCCGGGTCTATCACCACTTTACCAACAAGTTGGAGATCTTCACCCTGTTGTTGGATCAGTATTGGGAGCGCCTGACCGACCCCAACCTGAAAATGAACCAACTCTCGGCCAGGGCCGCTTTTCCAGACGACTTCGAACCGCTTGTGGACGCCATCGAGGAAGTTGTGTTGGAAAACAAGGCCTACATCATGCTCATTTATATCGATGTTATCGAGTTCCAGGGCGAGCACATCCGCCGTTTCTATGCCGACATGGCCGACAACTTCCGCAAGGTCTTCGGTCCCGGTTTTGAAGATCCCCAGCGCAAGCGCAGCTTCAATCCTGACGCCGATCCCCTGTTTGCCGTAATGCTTACCTTCCGTTTCTTCTTTCAGTATTTCCTGGTGGAAACCAGCTTCGGGGTGGACAACCACTTCGGCCTGGACCTGAAAGAGGTGATCGCCAAGGCAAAGCAGTTGTTGCTGCACGGATTGCTGAAATCTTCCGGGGAGGAAAACAAGTGACACCGGCTTCAGCCCGCTTCAAGGGGCACTTTGATCTGATCGGAAAAGGAGCGCCCATCCTGGCTCTTTCCGGCCTGGGCTGTTCCAACTGGATCTTCGAGGATCTCGCGGCCAGGCTGCGTGATCTGGGGCAGTGGATCATGCCGGACAACCGCGGCATGGGCCTTTCACCCAAGGCGGATACGCCCTATGAGATCACCGATCTGGCCCGGGACGCCCTGGCTTTGATGGACGGTCTGGGCCATGACCGTTTCGCCGTGGTGGGCATCAGCATGGGCGGCTTCATCGCTCAAACCATAGCGCATATGGTCCCGGAACGCGTCACGCGACTGGTGCTGATGTGCACCACCGGACCCGGACCCGACTTTATACCGCTACCCGATTTTCCCTCCGAGTTGATCCGCACCTCCTATTCCATGGACCCCGTTATTATGACTCGCTCGAATACCGACAGCACCACCCATCCCTCGCTCAAGATCCGGCAGCCGCAACGCTACCGGCAGATCTTCGAGAAGAAGTTGGCCAATATCTCCGACATGGAACAGTTACTCATTCAAAACGAGGCCGCCGTTCGCTTCACCCGGGAATATCACATCGACTACAGTCGCATCACCTGTCCGACCCTGGCCATGGCCGGCGCCGAAGACCGCTTCGTTCCACCCGACAATACCCGACTGTTGGCCCGCAAGACAGCCTCGGGCGAGGCCGTGCTGATCCCCGAATCCGATCACCTGTTCTTTTTGGAAAAACCCGAATCGGTTGCGCTTGCATTGCGCCGGTTCCTGGAGGCCCTATGACCGACATCAGCCTCAGCCGGATTGCCGTCTGGCTGCCCGAGGGCTATGAGGACGCTGCCTTTATCAGCCGCGAGAGCGGAGTGCCCGAGGAAATCGTACGCACCAAGATGGGCGTGGTGCGCAAATGCCGCGCCCAATTGGAAGATCATCCCAGCTTGATGGCGATCCGGGCCGCGCGCAAGGTCCTGGAAGGCCTTGACCCCGATTCCATCGACCTGGTGGTTTGGACCGGTTCCGACTACAAGGATTATCCGGTTTGGACCGCGAGCGTCTATGTGCAGGAGCAGTTGGGCCTGCGCAAGGCCTGGGCCTTCGACATCGCCGCTCGCTGCTCGACCAACGTGGTTGCCTTGAAGGTGATCAAGAACCAGATGATCGCCGACCCAAGCATCAAACGCGCCCTGCTTTGCGGCGGTCACCGCACCGGCGACCTGGTCAACTACAAGGACCCCAAGGCCCGTTTCCTCTATTCCCTGAGCGACGGCGGCTCGGCGATCTTGCTGGAACGCGGCGATGAGAACCCCATCCTGGGATCGGCCGTCATGACCGACGGCAGCTTCAGCGAGGACGTCATCCTACCCGCGGGCGGCACGCGCAACCGCATCCGCAAAGAAGTGCGCCATGAGTATACTTATTTGAACGTTCCCGATATTCAGGGCATGCGCGAGCGCCTGGCCGATCGCTCCATCGAAAACTTCAGCAAGGTGATCAAGGACACCGAGGCCGCCTCCAATTGCGGACCCATCGATTACCTGGCTCTACTGCACCTGAAACGTTCCGCCCATGACGCCATCCTGGCCGAGGCAGGGGTGACTCAGGAACAAAGCATCTATATGGATCACTTCGGCCACTTCGGCGCACCGGACCAGGTGGTCTCGCTGGCCCTCGCGGAACAGTACGGCAAGGTGAAACCCGGCGACCATGTCATGCTGGCCAGCGCCGGTATCGGCTATTGCTGGTCCGCCCTGTCGTTCCGCTGGGATCGGCCCACCTATTTGAATAACGACGTGATCCTGGAGGGAGTACACAAGTGCAAGGACTAAACAACAAGATGGTAATGATCACCGGCGGGACCGCGGGCATCGGTCGCGCCGCCGCGCGCCGTTTCTACGCGGAGGGCGCGCGCCTGTGCCTGATCGACATCGCCGAGGACCCCGCTTTGGCCGATGAATTCCCCGAACGCACTGACTTCATCAAAGCCGATGTCAGCAGCGCGGACGACGTGGAACGCATCGGTCACTACGTGGCGGAAAACGGCCTGGATGTGCTGGTGAACAACGCCGGCATCACCCGCGACGCGAGCATCGGCAAGATGACCATCGAGCAGTGGGACGCCGTCATCCGCGTCAACCTGACCGGCGTCTTCCTCTTGTCGCAAATGGCTGCCGCGCATATGAAAGCCCAAGGCAGCGGCGTCATCCTGAACGCGGCGTCCGTGGTGGCTCATTACGGCAACTTCGGCCAGACCAACTACTCGGCGACCAAGGCGGGCGTGATCGCCATGACCAAAACCCTGTCCAAGGAATTGGGCAAGTACAACGTGCGCGTCAACGCGATAGCGCCCGGTTTCATCGAAACCGAAATGGTGGCCAAGATGCCGGAAAAAGTCCTGGCCATGATGCGCGACAAGGCCCCCCTGAAACGCCTGGGCAAACCCGAGGAAGTAGCGGCCGTTTACGCATTCCTGGCCTCGGACGACGGCGCCTTCATCACCGGCGCAACCATCAACGTGGACGGGGGTATCGTCTTGGGGTAACACTGCACCACCGCATCGACGGCCCCGCCGACGGTCCGCCGCTGATCCTGATCAACGGCCTCTTCGCCGACCTGACGAGTTGGGACGCCGCCATGGAGCACCTGGCCGGGTTCCGAGTGCTGCGCTACGATGGACGAGGCCAGGGCCAAAGCCCGAAACCCGAGGGCGTCTACGGGCTGGATGTGCTGTTGGACGACCTCATCGGCCTGCTGGATTCATTGGATTGGCCGCGCAGTCATGTGGCCGGCATCAGCAACGGCGGCTGTGTGGCCCTGGGTCTGGCCGCCGCCTACCCGGAGCGTGTCCACCGCCTCGTCGCCGCCGATTGCTACGGTCGGGTGACGCCGTTGCTTCGACTGAAGGTACAGAGCTGGCTGACCGCTCACAAGATCGGCGGCCCCACCCACCGCTTCGATGTGGCCACTCCTTGGATTTGGAGCGAATCGCTGCTGAATGAACATCCCGAACTGATCGACCATTACCGCGGGAAGGCCGCCGGTCATGAGGAACAAGCGGTGCTGGGCTTGCTTGAAGGCGCCTTGACCCATCACATCGACCTTGCTCGTATTACCGCGCAAACCCTGCTGCTCGCCGGTGAGGAAGACCTGCTGACGCCGCCGCACGCCATGCGCGCCATGACGCCGCGGCCGGCCGACGCGCAATTCCAAACCGTTCCCGGCGGCCACGCCAGTTTGCTGGAACACCCCGAAATCTGGGCCGAGACCATCACGCCCTTTTTATTAGATCCCCAGGTAGGATAGATATGTGGACCGATTTCATACGCAAGCACGCCCAAAAAGAGCCGGACCGAACCGCCCTCATCATCGCGGACGAAAACTGCCGTAAGCTTAGCTACGCCGACCTGGACCGCGAGGCCTCACGCTGGGCCGCCTATTTCCACAGTCGTGGCTTGACCCGGGGTGATCGCGTCGCCTTGTTGGCGACCAATCGCCTGGAGCACCTGTCCATGTTCTTCGGTTGCGCCAAGCTGGGCCTGATCTTCGTGCCGTTGAACTTCCGCCTGGGACCCCGCGAGATCGAGGAACAGTTGGCGCGCCTGGATACCTCGCTCTTTTTCGGCAGCGGTCCCTGCGAATTACAGGGCGACCACCCCTATACCGACCTGGAACAATTCACCCTGCCCGAGGACACCGACTACCCCGAGGTAGAGGTGAGCATGGACGACTGCCTGCTGATGCTGTTCACCAGCGGCTCCACGGGCATTCCCAAGGGCGTCATGCTGCACGCGGGCATGCTGCTGTGGAATATGATCAACACCGCGCTGGACTGGGGCATGTACGCCGACGATGTGAGCATGATCCAAATGCCGCTCTTCCACACGGGCGGTTGGAACGTGACCTGTCTGCCGCTGCTGCGTCTGGGCGGCGCCCTGGTCATGACCGACAAATTCGACGCCGCGCAAACCCTGAGCCTGATCCGGGAACAGCGGGTTACCTTCTACTTCGCCGTACCCACCATGTTCCGCATGATGTGGGAATGCGACGATTTCAAGACCAGTGATCTGGACAGCATCCGCTTTTGCATCTCGGGCGGTGCTCCGTGCCCGATCAGTTTGATCAAGGCCTGGCAGGAACGCGGCATCCTGCTGAAACAAGGCTTCGGCCTGACCGAGGTGGGTCCCAACTGTTTCGCCATGCCCGACAGGAGTGCGGTGGACAGACCGGATTCCGTGGGTCGACCGGCCGTGCACAGCCACGTGAAACTGATCGACGAGGACGGCAACACCGTACCCGCCGGCGAGGTCGGCGAGCTGTGTCTGAAGGGACCGCACGTCACCCAAGGCTACTGGCGCATGGAAGAGACCTTCGCCAAAGTGTTCCATCACGGTTATTTCCATACGGGTGACCTGATGCGCGCCGACGAGGACGGCTTCCACTACGTGGTGGGCCGCAAAAAGAACATGTACATCAGCGGCGGCGAAAACGTCTTCCCCGGCGAGGTGGTACGGCAAATGGTGCAACATCCCGGCATCATGGACGCGTTGGTGGTGGCCGTACCCGACGAGAAGTGGGGCGAGGTGGGCTACGCCTTTTTCCAGGGCGACCCCGACCTGGACCTGGACCAACTGCGCGAATTCCTCAACGACCGCCTGTCGCGCTACAAACACCCGCACCACCTGCAACGACTCGACAACTTCCCGCTGCTCGCCAACAACAAGGTCGATGTGCAGACGCTCAAAAAAGAAGCCTTGGAGGCAACCGGTGGCTGATTCATTCAAATACATCCTGATGGGAATCTATATCGGCCTGACCTACTGGCTCAGCGTGCGCGGCATGCGCAAGGCCAAAAGCCTGGAAGGGTTCTCCATCAGTAATAAGGACCTCTCGCCCTTCCTGGTCGGCATCACCATGGCCGCCTCGGTAGCGAGTTCGGCCACCTTCGTCATCAACCCGGGATTTGTCTACACGCACGGCATGTCGGCCTATATTCACTACGGCGTAGCGGGTATGCTGGGCATCGCGGTCGCCTTCCTGACCCTGTGCAAGGGTTTCAGGAAATTCGGCGACAAGGCCGGTTCGCTCACCATCCCCGACTGGATTTACGGCCGCTACGGCAGCCGCGCGTTGGCAACTTTTTTCGCGGCGGCCAACATGCTCAGCATCACCTTCGTGGTGCTCATCCTTGTCGGCTGCGCCATTCTCACCTCCGGCCTCTTCGGCATCGACCAGAAACTCTCTCTGACGTTGATCCTTCTTTTCGTCTTCAGCTATGTCTTGATGGGCGGCGCTTACGCCCACGCTTACACCAACGCTCTTCAGGGTGTGATGATGGTTTTCATCTCGATCGTGGTCTTCAGCCACGGCATCATCAACATGGAAGGCGGTTTCTTCGCAAGCATCGCGGCCCAGGGCGACAACTACGCGGCGATCTTCAACCCGGACAGCGAGCTTTATTTCGACTTCTTCTCGGTTTTCCTCTCGGGTTTCATCATTACCTTTGCACTGATGATGCAACCGCATATCCTCACCAAAACCCTCTACCTGAAGTCCGGCAAGGACGTCAATCGCTTCCTGGCCACGGCCCTCATCACGGGCGCCGTCTTCACGCTGATGCTGTTCGTGGGCTTTTTTGCCAAAACCAAGGGTATGGAAATCGAGGCCCAGGACGAGGTGACGGCGATTTACATCAACGAGGTCTTCGGCGGCAGCATGGGCGGACAACTGTTGCTTGCCTTCATCACGGTAGCCCTGCTGGCGGCGGGCATGTCCACCCTGGACGGTATCCTGGTAGCGCTTTCGGCCATGGTAGTCAATGACCTGGTGTTGCCGTTCAGCAAGGACAAACAAGCGGCGCACGATCGCGGCTTGAAACTGTCGCGCTACGTCCTGGTGGGTGTGGGTCTGTTCGCCTTCGCCATCGCCTGGAACCCGCCGGAACTGGTAGGCCTGTTCGCTCAAACCGGCGTTTACGGCCTGGCCGCGACTTCCTTCGTGCCGATTACCTTCGGTGTCCTGTCCAATCGAAAGTTCCCGGCCTGGCTCATGGGGCTGGCCGCTTTCCTGGGATTGGGCATCCACCTGTACCTCAATAAAATCATCGGGGGCCAATTCACCAATCCCTCGGTTTCCTCCAGTTGGGCCATCATCGCTTCCACGGTCATCACCACCGTCATCGTCCTGGCCACGCCTAAAAAGTAGCGTCGGGTAGTCTGATCGAAAGACCCGAGTCAGGCAGGGGGAAGGCACACGGGGAGAACCACAACCCCGGCCGGGTTGGTTTATTTGAACTTCCCGGCCTTGTGCGGCTTGAACTCCAGCTTCACAATCTCTATAATTGACAAAAGTAAGAGACAGCCCTACCCGAAATCGAAACGGAACGGACCAGAGGTCGTATCCATGCACCGAATGCGAGCCTTCTTTCCAAGACTCTCTCAAGTTTCAGCGGTTCTCCTGACGCTTCTGTTGCTCGGCTGCGCAAGCACCAGCGAGAACCCGACACCCGATACGGTAACCCTTACTATCAGCGTTGCGCCTACCTCCATCAACAATCTGGGCGCAACCGCTACCGTGACCGCGCGGGCGGTTCATTCAACCGGCAATGTGGTGGTCAACGACACCCGAATCGTCCTCAGTATTACCCAGGGCGACGGTACGTTGCGCACGGGTTCCGCCCAGGGCCGAAGTGTGGAAACCTTCACCGTCAACGGCCAGGTTTCGGCCACCTTCGTCAGCGGGGAGGAAATCGGCACGGTCACCATCACCGCCCAAAGCGGCAGCCTTGGCACCGACGGCTCGATCGCCGCCACGGTCGACGTGGTGGATACCTACGGCACGCCCACGCTGATTCTCAACCCCAACAACCTGTTGCGCGTGGGCGGCGAGTCGGTGCTCTCCTTATTGGTCGTGGATGCTTCCGGTGAACCGCTGGCCGATGAGGCCGTGGTCTTCTCCACGGATCGCGGCAGTTTGGAAAGCAACGGCAGCACGGTGCGCACCAATCAGGCCGGGGTTGCTACCGACACCCTGCGTCTGCCTCAGCCGAACGATGCGGTGACCGAGGTGAATATTACCGCGAGCGTGGGCAACAAAGTGGTTCAGGGCGCTATTTCGGTCAGCGAGAACCAGAACCCGGTGCCCCTGATCATTGCTTCGCCTTCCGCGATCACCATCGACAACGATGTCTTTTTCGACGGCACCACCTCCACCGATTCGGACGGCGCGGTGGTCAGCTACAGGTGGTGGTTCGGCGACGGCTCCGTGGCCTCCGGTCCGCAGGTAAGCCACCGTTACGACGAGGACGGACAATACACCGTCTTGATGATGGTCACCGATGACGCCGGCGCCTCGGCCGGCACCACCACCACGATCGACGTGGGCGACAATGTCGGACCCACGGCTACCTTCGTGGTCACGCCCTCCGCGCCTCGGGTGAACATGCCGGTCTTCTTCGATGCTCGCGAGAGTGTGGATACGGACGGCGAAATCGTCCGCTACGATTGGAACTTCGGCGACGGCACCTTGCTTGAAAACCAAATCGTGCCCACGGCCGAACACACCTACCTGGGCGCCGAGACCTACACGGTGCTGCTGACCGCTACCGACAATGACGGCGCTACCGGCATTGCCAAGGTAGATGTCACCGTGGTCGGCAACGAACTGCCTACCGCGGCTTTGTCCGCGTCGCCCAACCCGGCTTCCGTCGGCGAACCCATCGGCTTCGACGCCACCGCGTCCACCGATGCCGACGGCGAGATCATTGCCTATCGCTATGATTTCGGCGACGGCACCATCACCGTGGGCGGGCCCTTGATCCGCCACAGTTACAACCGGCCCGGCACCTATGAAGTCTTTCTGACCGTCACCGATAACGAGGGCGGCGAGGGCAGTGTCGTCCTGGAAATCACCGTCAACGAAAACGAGGCGCCGACCGCGAGCTTCACCACCAGCAACAGCAAACCCGCGATCGATGAGCGGGTGACCTTCGACGGCTCGTCCTCCACCGATACAGACGGCGAGATCTTGTTCTGGGATTGGTTTTTCGGTGACGGTTCCTCCACGCGGGGTACGGGACCGCTGGCCGTGAATACCTACCGCCAGGACGGTTCGTACCTGGTGCTGTTGACGGTGACGGATGAAATGGGCGGGCAGGGCTTTGTTTCAAGCATCATCGAAGTCCAGGCCAACAGCGCGCCTACCGCGGCCTTTGCTATCTCCAACAGCACGCCCGAACGCAACGAGGAAATTGCCTTCGACGCCGGCGGTTCCAGCGACAGCGACGGCGATATCGTGGAATACCGCTGGGGTTTCGGCGACAGCACCATTCTGCAAACCTCGTCGGAGCCTCTGATCCGGCATACCTATACCGCGATCGGCGTCTACGAGGTCTTTCTGCGCGTGACGGACGATCTGGGCGCTTTTGGTTTCGCCACGGACGTGGTGACCGTGGGCAATGTGGAAAATGTCGCTCCCACGGCAAGCCTGACCATTCTGCCGTCTTCGCCGACCACCAGTAATCCCGTGGGTTTCGACGCTTCCGGCTCCAGCGACAGCGACGGCACCATCATCAGCTATACCTTCGAGTTCGGCGACGGCGCGAGCATCCCCAGAAACCCCAATCCGCTGGTCTTCCACACGTACGACACGGAAGGCACCTACGTGGTCTTCCTTACCGTGGAAGACGACATGCGCGCCCGGGGTTTTGCCTCCGATTCCATCGATGTGGAGGCGGGCACCAACGTGGCGCCCGTAGCCGTCATTTCGGTCTCGCCCAGCAGCGGTTGGGTGACAGCCAGCAATATTGTCTTCGACGGCACCGGCTCCACCGACGCCAACGGCGACGACACCATCATCTCCTTTACCTGGACCTTCGGCGACGGCAATTCGGGTTCCGGCTCACAGGTTAGCCACTCCTATTCCTCGGCGGGCACCTATATCGTCACCCTGTTGGTGGGCGATACCGGCGATCTTTACAATGCCGCCAGCACCACCTTGGCCGTCTCCGCGGCCGACCCAAAACCCAAGGCCCGCCTGCGTATTCTGCCCGGGATCGAGGAAGGTACCCTGGTGCTGGATGCTTCGGGCAGCGAGGACCCGGACGATGCCCTGGAACAATTGAAATTCAGCATGGCGGGCCATGCGCCTCCCGGCGTTTCGCTGGATGTGCCGGCAGGCGGCGCGCCCATGCGTCTGGTCAAGGTCACCGATTCAGACGAGCCGACGCCGCTTACCTTTGCCCTGGCCGTGACAGATCCCTCCGGTGGGGTCGATCATGTGGTCAAAACCATCACCTGGCCGTTGGACCCCCGCGATATCGGACCCGATGCGCATTTGAGCGTGGAACCCGTAACCCTGCCGCCTGCGGGCGGTACGGTCAACCTGATCGGGGGCCTGACGCATGATCATGGCTGGGGGGAACAGCAACTGGAAACGCATTTCTGGCACGAAACCGCCGGTAAGGCCCGCGTTCAGATCGTGGGGACCGGTCTGGATCGGCGCGCCTTGATCAGCGGCGGCGCGCCCGGAGATGTGATCAATTTCCGCATGCGCGCTTCCAATCCACGCGGACGCTCCGATGTGGTCACTCGCACGATCACACTGGGAGAGCCGGGTTCCTCCGCCCCCCGCGTACACGCCGAAATCACCGGCATGCGCTATGACGGCGATAAGCTCCTGGTCGACCTGGACGCCCGCACCACAACAGACCCCGATCAGGCGCTTCCAGACAAGGCCTTCACCTGGCGGGCGTTGGCGGCCCGGCCCGGCACCAAGGCGATCATATGGACCAAACCCCAACAACCCGGTCTTGCCACGGCCACCATCCAGGGCGCCCGGCCCGGCGATTGGTTGAGCATTGTGGTTCGCGCTACCGACGATAGCGGCCTCAAGGGTCGTCGTCTCTTGCGTTTCCGCGCACCCGGTCGGTAAGCCGGGTTAGGAGGCTTCCATGAAACGCGTTTCCATGTTCCTGCTGCTTCTGTTCCTGGTTCCGACCGGCATGACGCCGCTGATCGCCTTCCAGGACGAGAAACCCGCCGAGGAAAAGAAGGAAGAGGGCGGCGAAGCCAAGAAGGACGAGGGCGGCGAAAAGAAGGAAGAACCTAAGGCCGAAGAGAAAAAGGAAGAGCCCAAGGCCGAGGAGACCAAGGAAGAGGAAAAGAAGGAAAAGAAGAAAACCAAGGGCGACCCCACGCCCGAGATTGACGATGAAGACGTTCAATCCTGGTTCGAGCCCGACATTCCCATCGAGGATTTCAACGCGAACGGTATGAGCGTCTCTCTGCTGTTGCTCTCCTACAAACGCGCGGATACGCAGAACCTGGGCACGCTTTTCTTCAAGTCCGATATCAACCTGAAGGTGGATTACACGATTGCCGATTACAGCATCAACCGCCTTTTGAGCCGTTTGATGCTGGACAAGCTGGCCCTGGTGGAAAAGCAAACCTACGGCGTAACGGTGGATCACTACAGCGAGAGTGACGATCCGTCAGCCGGCGACCCTACCTACATCAACTTTTTCGAGCCCGATGTACAGTTGGGCCGCATCCTGCCCGGCACCATGCCCATCACCACCTTGTTGCGCCGTATCGCCCGCGAAAAACAGGTGAACCTGGTGGTTGCCGATGACATCGGCCCTTTGGACACCATGACGGAACCCGTCTATTCCCTGGACGAACTGCTGAACCAACTCCAGGATATGGGCAAGGTGCGCATCGAGCGCGACGGTGAACTGGTCTACGTCTATCCCAAGGAAGACCAGAAGATTGCCTATGACACGTCGGAACCCGCCACGGAAGACGTTTTGGATGTGTTGGCCGCCCTGGAGGATGAAGGCGTTCTGGCCATCGAGCCCACGGCCGTGGGCCTGGTTGCCAAGCCCACCAAAAACCCGGCGGATGATATCGTTTTCGATCCCGATTCGCCCCCGGAAATCCTGGCCGAACAACTGAACCGCCTGCTGAACACCATGCAAGATAACGGTACGGCTCTGGTGGAAATCGAGGGGGAGGATCGCCTGGCCATTTTCCCCATGAAGGAACCGGACAACCTGATCATCTATGACCAGACCAAGGAGAAGATTGCCTTCGGCCTGAAGGATGCGCCGTTGGAAACCCTGGTCCGCGATCTAATCGAGACCACCGGCAAAACCGTTTTGTTGTCCCAGGAACTGAATACGCCCGAGCAATTGGCCTCTTTGGAGCCGATCGTGGGCGACCAGGGTCCGCTGCCGTTCAAAAACGGCCTGGAGTCCCTGCTGGCCGCCAACGGGCTGGGGCTGGAAGAAACCGAGGGCGTCTTTATGGTCAAACCGCGCGTTCAGGGCGTGCGCCGGTGCGCCGACCCCGGCATGTTGGATATCTACGTGGTCGACCGGCCCTTGAACGAGGTCATCCGCAACATCTCGGATGTCTACCAGGAAGATGTGGTGGTGCTGGAGAAACTGGAAGGCACGGTCTCCATCGACCTGAACTGTGTGGACATCGGCGAACTGCTGAACCTGCTGCTGGCCGATACCCAATACAGCTTTTCCGTTGAAGACGGTTCCTACCTGATCGGCAGCAGTAAACTGCCGCTGTTGAACGCCAAGCAACTGGTTCGTTTCGACAAGGTACACGCCAAGCTGGTCTTCGATATGATCCCGGAGGATGTCAAGAAGGAAGTCACCATCGTGGCGGTCAACGAACTCAACGCGCTCCTGATCATGGGTCAACGCAAGGCGGTGCGCAACGCGGCCGAAATCGCGGCCCTGCTGAACGAGCCCGTGGCCCAGGTGTTGCTGGAAGTGGTCGTGGTCAAGTACTCGCTGACCGACGACTTCGAATTGGGCGTCAACCTGACCACCCCGGACGGCGGCACCCTGTTCCCCAACTTCAGCCAGACTTTCCAGGGATTTCAGGACGAACACGGCAACTACCGCATCTCGCGCCTGCCCTCCAACTTCACCGCGCTGTTGACCGCCCTGGAAAACGAGGGCAAGGCCAAAACGCTGATGAAGCCGAAGATCGCGACGCTGTCCGGCCAGGAGGCGAATATCACGATCAGCGATACGATCAATTACAAGATAACCAAGACGACCATTATTCAGGACCCTAGCGGCGGCAGCCCATTGATCGAGAATTCCGAATCGATCGAGGAGGCCAAGGCCGATGTCAAGTTGAAGATCACGCCCTGGGTGATGAGCGAGAGCCTGGTTACGGTAACGGTGGAGCCGGAGTTCGCGTCTTTCAACAACCAATCGGTAGGCACCGACGTGCCGTCGGGCACCAGTACCCAAAGCTTACTGTCCACGGTGCGCTTGAACAGCGGTGAAACCATTATTTTGGGCGGCATGGTCACCGATACTCAATCGGTCAGCCGCAACGGCCTGCCCTACCTGAGCCGGGTGCCCTTACTGGGTGCGCTGTTCCGCAACAAATCCAAGTCGGTAGCGCTGGACGACATGATCATCTACGTGACGCCACATGTCTATTACGGCTTGGAAGAAGCCGGCGAGGTGGTGCCCGAAGAGAAGGTCGACCAGGAATTGGACAAGGTCTTCCCCAGCAAGTTCCAACGCTGGCGCGAGAAACGCAAAAAGAAGAAGAAAAGCAGCAGTAGATAACAATCGCGTGCCGGGGGATCAGCCCAGGTTATGGCTTCCTTTGACCACGTGTAGTTTGTATTCCGAGGTGCCGGCTTCCTCATCATCCACCTTGACCTCGTCCAGGTAGAAGACACCGCCGTTGCCGATATACAGCGGAACCTTGGGGACATAACCCCTGCCGATCATATTGCCGTCGCGATTATAAACACGGAAGGCATGCGACGCCTTGGTGTCCCGCGAACTGCCGATTACCCAGATTCGGTCCTTGTCATCCACGAAGACCTCGCGAATATAGGGCCAGTATTCGGGCCGCACCATGCCGGCTCGTAAATCGGCGTGCATGTTGTTGGGCATCAGGCCGATGCCTTCCTCGATCTGGTCGTCGGCAACCTTGTGCCTGGGAATCTTGACGGGGAAGGTCTTCAACGTTTTGCCCTTGTGATCGGTAATCGTGATCTCGGATTTACCGGTGAAAGCCGTGGCCAGGAAGTCGCTGCCCAGGTCGAAAACCAGCTTGGGATCCCAACGGAAGGCCACCTGGAGCGGCGTTTGGTTGTTGCCCGCATTGGTGAAGCGCGTGTTCTTCTCGAACGTGTGCTTGATCAGTTCTTTGGCCTTGTCCTTCTTCAGGCTGATGCGGTTGATGGAGGCGGTTCCACCGAAACCGAAGGCGTCGCGCACCATGATCAGGGTATTCTTGTCGGCAAGACGAGGATAGAGGCCGTTGATGGTGATCGGGTATTCCTTTTGCAGCTCGCCGGCGCTGTTCCACTTGGAGACACGTGTATTGCCCCGGTCCAAAACCACAAAAACCTTTTCCGAGCGGCTCCAGGTAATTTCCACCGGCCCGGACAGTTCACCGGGGCCCTGGCCGGACTTGCCTAAAGGCACCGCGCTTTCACCGTCACCACTGATAAGCACGACCCGATTGGCGTCGCGGTCGATCACGCCGACCACATCTTCATCATTGACCGCCAGCGCACGGGTGCGAAAAACCTCGTGCTTCTCCAAGTTATGCTCCCAAGTTTTGTCCAGCGAGATCAGCTTCAACATATCCTTGTCGCCGCTGAATACGAAAAATAACAAACAGAGCAAGGCACAACCTCCCGGGAATTCATTTCACGGGCAATAGTTTAACCGAAACCGACCACGAGGGCACACTTGTTTTAAAACGATGTGCCAAAGCGATGGAAGGAGTTGGAGGCCGTATGCCCTTGATTAATTTCGCGCGGAAGAAGGGCCGGCCCGCTCGTCCATCGAGTTATTTTGTGCAGGAGAAGGATGCGTCCGCTCGTCTATCGATGTATTTACTCGGGAGAAGGATTCACCCGCTCGTCTATCGAGTTATTCTGCTCGGAAGAACGATCGACCCGCTTGTACATCGAGTTATTCTATCCAAGAGGTCGATGGACCCTTACGGACATCGGCGTTTTGGATCTCGAGCTCGTTGTGCAAACCGGTAACCGTGCATAAAAATTTCGAAACATCGTTCCGCCCCGGTGACCATGCTTGTCTGTAAGAGAATACGCCCATGGACAACCGGGTCGATCGAGTCTTTGGCCGAAATGAGGATTGTCCCGCGGGGCCGATGCTTCTTTGAGAATCAAAATCCTCACAGACACCGAGGTCGAACCACGTTCCGAGCAAAATATGAGGTTAACCGACCGTGACTAACCTTGTCCGGATCCCATACGTCGATAGTCAGCGGGGTAGACCTGCATATCCTCGGAAATATGCATACGGAAACGGTTCGCGGATCTGTCATCTCAAATCGGCCCACGGCAATTCACGTGATTGAGCTCACCGCCCGATTTGTGAGATGATGAGTTTGGTTCATCAGTGCAGGAATGAAAGGGACCCCATGACAGCCGGCACCGCCAGGATAAAAAAATCAGGGATCGCACTGCTCAATCTGTTGTGCGGTCATGAAGGCGTTATTTCCCATGTAGCCTGGGCGCCCGTGGGCAACGCTCTGGCCTCGTGTTCCCTGGACCAGACCCTGCGCTTGTGGGACCGTCAGGGGGAGCAGGCCGCCAAGGTGATTCGGGCGCATGATTTCAATGTCACCGGTCTGGCCTGGGCGCCGCAGGGGCAGGCACTGGCCACCGTTTCCGACGATCGTCGCATCTTGGTTTGGGCCTATCCCTCCGGTGATTCCATGGGAGGTCTGGAGGGTCACGACCATGGTATCTGCCAGGCCGCATGGTCTCCCAGCGGCAATCATTTGGTGACGGTAGCCAACAGCAAGACCGTCTATGTGTGGGACGTTCGTCGCATGGAATTGAAATGTGCCCTGCGCGGTCATCGCGAAGTATTGCGCGGTGTGGCTTTTGCCCCCAAGGGCGATTACCTGGCCACCGTTTCCGAGGACGCCACCATCCGCTTATGGCGTGGCAGTTCGTTTACGCCCGACAAGAAACTGGCGGGGCATCACGCGGCCGTCAACGCGGCGGCCTGGTCGTCTCAAGGCTTGCTCGCCACCGCTTCCGACGATCAGACCGTGCGCATCTGGGACCCTCGCAAAGGCCGTTGCGAACACGAGGTCATCGGCCACTCCGGTCCGGTCAAAGCGGTGGCCTTCTCGCCGGACGGTCGACTGATGGCCACCCGGTCCTGGGATCAAACCCTGAGGATCTGGCGTTGTGACACCTGGCGCGATGTATTGGTTATCGAGGAAGAAACCGCTTCGCCGTTTCCCACCCTGGCTTTTCATGCCGGCCTGCCCGTGCTGGCTTCCGTGGGCGCCCTGGACCGAGTCATCCGGGTTTGGGAATTGGATATGGAAGGCCTGACCTCGGCCGAGGCGGCGACTGATTCCATCAGTTTCCGCGATGAAGAAACGGCCATGTTGATCGAACGAGGTTACAACAAACTGGCCATGGCAGCGCCCAAGGCCGACACGCCCGGATCGACAGCGCCTCAACCGACGACGCATGTCCCCACCCGGGTGCCGGCGCCTGCCACCGGGACGCAACCGGTCGGCTCCACGGGTCGGCAGTACCTATGTCCGAGCTGCCGCGAACCCATTACGGAAAGCCAGGCCAATCGTCGCCTGGCCGCCGGCTTTCGCAGTTTGCGCTGCCCCGTCTGCGATGTCGATATCCTTCTGGCCAATTCTCCCCAGAGCCTCCCGCCCGCCGTTAACATGCCTCGGCCGGAACCCGCGCCGCGCGGTCTGCGTGATTGGGCCGGCGCCGATAAGGTGACCATGGCCCTGCTGTTCACCGATATCGTGGGTTCAACCGACCTGGCCAATCGGCTGGGCGATGACGTCATGAAGACCATACGCCGCAGTCATTTCGAAAAGGCGCGTGAGCACATTCGCGCCTGTGACGGTTTCGAGATCAAAACCATGGGCGACGCCTTCATGGTGGCCTTTCGGACGGTGCGTAGCGGCTTCGATTGCGCCCTGAAGATGAACGGCGACACCGGCCACGCGGAGATCGCCATCCGCGCGGGCTTGCATGTGGGTGAGGTCGAGATCGAAGAAAATGACGCCTTCGGCCTGATGGTCAACTTCTGCTCCAGGGTCCTGGGCCAGGCGGCGGGCCCGGAAGTCTGGTTAAGTGATCAGGCCTGGAACCAACTATTGCGTGAAGACACGCAACGCTACGCCAACCTGCCCTGGACTTGCAACGAAAACATCACGCTCAAGGGCTTCCCGGGAACCTACCGCCTGTGGGCGTTGTAGCGTAGCGTGAACAAGCAAACCCATGAACCGGAATATCGTCGGGACATCCCAAGTCGAAGTATCGAATGCGAGCTTATCGGCACGGGGTTTGTTTGTTCGCGCCGGGGGAACCCAAAAACCGGGCGGTGGACCTAAATCCATCCGAAGGCAAGCCCCTTGCGCGCGATTGCCTTCGGAGTTGCGTCCCGTATGGCGTTGAATATTGGATTGTCCGACGCGAACAAACCCCCAACACGCTCATAAGCGAGGTCATCATTCAGGTTTGCAGCTTGTTCCTTCGTACAACCGTTTTACTTGGGGGCTTGTTCACGCTACCAGGCCTTCGGTCGCCGGCCTTGTACACTGCCGCGCCTTATTCTCTCCGACGCGAACAAACCCCCAACACGCTCATAAGCAAGGTCATTCTTCAGGTTTGCCGCTTGTTCCATTGTACGACCGTTTTACTTGGGGGCTTGTTCACGCTACCAGGTCTTCGGCGCAAAATCTTCGTATCTGCCCGGGAAGAATCGAGTATCAGATGCCGGCTCCTCATGCTTTCCCAGGAGTGCCCGGGGCAGGTCTTTTCGTTGCCTGGGTCGCACTTGTCGTGGAAACCAACCGTGTCTCCACATTCACATGCGCTACAATAGCTTTCGTACTGAATTCAATCCATGGAGCGCGTGATGAAGTTCGGTATTCCCAGTAACCTGCTTCCTTCCCAGTTGGACCATTCCGGTGAGTACGATTTTATCGATCACCTGTTGGAAGAGTTTCTGTCCGTCATGGGTTCGGTGGTGGCGTACGATCTGGCCACCATTATGGAACTGAGCGACCAGCGCCTCAAAGTTCGCGCCATGCTGGGTCCCCTGGCTTCCGATCGGGTTCGTCGGCACACCCTGGACCTGAAGAAAAACCCCGCTATGCGCCGGGTTTTGGAAACAGGCCGAGGCCGATCGTTCGGAGTGCACGGACCCGGGGAAGCCGATCCTTTCGACGGCGTGCTGGACTTCCCTCACGGGCACTCCTGCATGGTCGTTCCCCTTTGTTTGGACGATCGACCCTTAGGCATCATGACGTTCGACCGGCGCATTCGCGGTTATTACAATCCCAAAACCATTCAACTCGCCGAGGTTTTGGGTCGTTTGCTTGCCGTGACCCTGGCTTTCGGCGCCCGCACCCGAGAGTTGGACCGATTGGTGCAATTACTGGAGGGCGAGAACCGCCTGCTGCACGCCCGCACCCGCGCCGGGGTGGACTCGCGGGACCTGTTGACCGTCTGCCCTTCCGAGGCCATGCGCAGCGTCACCCACCTGGCCAGGCAGGTGGCTCCTACCGACTCTCCCGTCTTGATTACCGGTGAAACCGGAACCGGTAAAGAGGTTCTGGCCAAGGCCATCCATCTTTGGAGTGTGCGCGCCGGCCGGCCCATGGTCAGCCTGAACTGTGCCGCTCTCTCCCGCGAGTTGATCGAAAGCGAACTGTTCGGTCATGTGAAAGGCGCCTTCACCGGCGCCGCCGCCGACCGACAGGGCCGCTTCAAGGCTGCTGACGGGGGGACCTTGATGCTGGACGAAGTGGGCGAACTTCCTATCGAACTTCAAGCTAAACTATTGCGCGTGCTTCAGGAAGGCCAGTTCGAATCCCTGGGCTCCAGTCGTACCGAACATGTCAACGTGCGCCTGATCGCCGCCACCAATATCGATCTGCTGCAAGCCGTGGAGGAACGCCGTTTCCGCGAGGACCTCTATTATCGCCTGGCCGTCTTCCCCATTCACCTGACCCCCCTGCGTGACCGGCCGGAAGACCTGCCCATCATCGCCCGCAATATTTTGGAGGATGTCACGCGCGGAACCGGTCGGGAAACCCCGGTGCTGACCCGAGCCCAGATTACGCGCCTGCAACAACACGACTGGCCCGGCAATATTCGAGAGTTGGTCAATACCCTGCGCCGCGCTTTGGTGTTGTCCACGGGCACCTATCTGGACCTGGATATGAACCACCTGAACACCAATGGTTACCCGGGCCGAATCAACCCCGCTCGCCGCGAGACAAAACCCTTCCAAACCTTGGAAGCCCAAGAGATCGAACACATCCGCGAGGCCCTTCGTCGGACCAACGGCAAGATATACGGTGACGACGGGGCGGCGGTCATGCTGGGTATCAATCCCAACACGCTCCGGGGCCGCATGCGCAAATACGGTCTGGGCGGCGCTCGCGACTTCAGACCGGCCCGCTGATATATTCACTTCAAAACCCCGGGCGGCATGGCCCGGGATCTCTCCAAAACCGAATCGGGCTCCAAGCAAATCTCGGGGCCCTTCTTTTGCTCCCAGCCGGTGAAGAGCTCAAAAAAGCAAAATCAACCCAAGGAATCCGTTTTGATTTCCTTTACCGGTTTCTTGGGGAAGATAAGGGTGAAAGTGGCGCCCTTGCCCGCGCCCTTGCTGTCCACCTTCAGGCTGCCGCCCATTTCTTTCATGCTGTTGGCGCAACTGTGCAGGCCGAACCCTTTGCCCGTGATCTTTGTAGTAAAGCCGTATTTGAAAACCTTTTCCAGGTTCTCTTTGTCGATGCCGATGCCCGTGTCCGTGACGCTGAGGTGAATATCATCGCCTTTTTGAGCGATGTCGAAGCTGATCTTGCGTATGTCCGGTTTGCGCTCGCTGATCGCATCGATCGCATTGCGGATGAGATTGGTAAGGATGTGCGCCAGTTTAAAGCGTTGCACCGTGACCGGCGGCGTCTCCTCGAAGCGGCGTTCGACTTCAATGGCGTGGCGGTTGAGAGCGGTCAGTTGCATCTTGATCATATCATCCACGACCGCCGAAAGTTGCAGGGACTCGCGCAGGGTGGCGTTTTTGGCGTAGCCCTGTTGCATGCGCACCGTATCGCGCATCATTTCCACGCCGGCGATCAGGTGCTCCAACGCCTCCATGTTTTTGGTGCGCTCCTTGTCCAGCAACTCAGACAACCGTTTCATGTAGGGCACCGTCTTTTTTCCCTGGGGATGCTCCGTCAGGAATTCCGTCAAGTTGTCCTGGTGTTCCTCCAGCAGTTGGACCAAACGGTTGACGCCGCCCGCGCGGGTGTTGTCCAGTTGGTGCCGCAAGGTCTCGGCGTTGATGCCCACGCTGTTGAGCACGTTGCCCAGGTTGTGCACCACGCCGTTGACGATCTCGGTCATGCCCGCCTGGTGCGCCGTGGCCATGAGTTCCGCCTGGGCCTGTTGTAACTTGGAGTGGGACCGCTCCAGTTCCTTATTGGCCCGCTCCAGCGAAATGGTGCGGGCGCTGACGCGGGCCTCCAAAACCTTTTTGCGGCGCAGCAAGCCGTGCAACCAGGCGGCCAGGGGAGCCAGGAAGAAGAGTATGCCCAAAACCTGCACCCAAAGGGTTTGTGTGAGCGGGGTTTCGATATGGATGGGCAGCGTGGTCTCTTTTTCACTCCAGGCGCCGCCGCTGTTGGCGCTTTTGACACGCAGTGTGTAGTTGCCCGGTTTCAGGTTGGGGTAGTTGACATAACGACGGGTGTCCGGTTGGCTCCAGTTGCTGTCCACCCCGTCCATTCGGTAGATATAGCGAGTGCGGCGCGGGTCGCGAAAGTCAAGGCCTGCAAACTCAAAAGCCAGGAAGTTGCGATCAGGCGCCAACTCGATGACGCCGTCTTTGTTACGGAGGGCCCGGTAGTTGGCCGGTTCCTCGAAAATCTTGAATTCGCTGATCACGACTTCCGCCGGCTTGCCCTGGCTACGAACATTTTCAGGTCGGAACCAGGTCACCCCGTTGACCCCGCCGAAGAAGAAACGTCCGTCACGGGTCCGCAGAGCAGCGCCGCCGTTGAACTCGTTGCCCTGCAAACCGTCCTCGGCGTAGAAGTTGGTAAAGATGCCGGTCTGCGGATCGTAGCGCGAGAGGCCGTTATTGGTGGCGATCCACAACCGACCCTCGTCATCTTCCAACAGAGTGTAGATGACATGGTTGCACAGCCCGTCCTTTTCATCGAAAAGGGTGAAGGCCGCGCTTTCCTCGTAGAATTTGTTGAGACCTGCCGCGGTGGCAACCCAAAGAGTACCGTCCTTGCCGCGTAGGATATCCCTCACCGTATTGTTGGCCAGGGAGTCTGAACTGCCGGGTTGATGACGGTAGTAGCGCGAGGCGCCGGTCAAGCGATCGATGACGGCCATTCCGTAATTACTACCCAGGTACAGGCTGCCCGGCCGTAACTCACGGATCACCCTGATACGCACGGTAAAATCATTCTCGTCGGAAAATTCGGTAGGGAAAACCTTGAAAAAGCCGGTTCTGCCGTCGCGGAGTTCCAAGCCCAGGTTGGTGCCCAGCCAAAGGAAACCGTCAGGGTCCATATGCAGGCTTTCAATCCAGTTGCTGTTGGGGCTTTCCGGTATTTCGGGATCGGCGTAGTAGCGGTGGAAGCGTTGCTCTTTGTTCTTCCAAAGGTTCAAACCGCCGCCCCAGGTTCCGATCCAGATATCGCCGTCTCCCCCGGGTACGGCCGCGCGCACCGAGTTATGACTGAGCGTATTGCTGTCATCCGGGTCTTTGCTATGGTGTCGGTAGGTTCCGGTCCGCGGATTGTAGCGGTCGATGCCGTTATTGCCGCCGATCCAGAAATCGCCCTCTTCATCCTCGTAGATCACCTTGGTAAAACTATCGCTCAATGAGTTGGGTTCCTTGGGACGCCGGCGCAGGGTGTTGAAGGCGGAACTTGCCGGATCGAACTTTTGCACACCGCCTACCAGGGTGCCGAACCACAGCAATCCGGTGCGATCCTGGAAGACCACATTGACATCGTTATGCGGCAAGGCGCCGGGTTTTTCTTCCTGGTGGCGGAAACTGAGGAGCCTATCGGTGCCGGGATCGAATACAAAGACACCGGCGCCGTCGGTCCCGCCCCAGACCATGCCTTGCGGGGTTACCTGAAGTTCGGTAATCGCGACCCTGTCCATTGGATGCCCGTCCTCGGCGACGATCGGGCCTTTTTCGAAGCGCTGTTCGCGGGGATCGAAATGGTATAGGCCCGCTGAGGTACCCAGCCAGAAGGCGCCGTTACCGTCGGAAACCGATGACCAGACCACTACCGGGGGCGCATCGGGTTGCGGCGGCGGCAGGTAGAGGTGTTCGAAGGTCGTACCACCCGGCGCAAGTCGATTCAAGCCCCCCTTGCTCGTGCCGATCCACAGGGCGCCCGTGCTGTCCTCGAAAATACGGATCACCCGTCCCGGTTTTAGAGCGCCCGGTTTGTCCCCATCGGGAATATAGGGTACAAAGTCCTCCCCCTCCCGGCGCAGCAGGCCGCCGTGTTGCAAACCCACCCACAGGGTATCGGTGCTGTCCAAAAACAAAGCGCGGACCGAGGAGAGATGCCGGCTTCCGGGAAGGTTGGGGTAGTAACGCTTAAAACTGGTGCGGTTCGGGTCCAGGCGGCACAAACCGCCTCCGAACGTGCCCACCCACAGGTTACCCTGGTCGTCCTCCTCCAGCTTGGTGGTCCAATTGGCGCCGATGGAGTTCGTGTCTCGGGCATCGTGTTGGTAGGGCTTGATCTGGTAACCGTCGTAGCGAAAAAGCCCGTCCTGGGAGGCAAACCAGAGATACCCTTCATAGTCCTGGTGAATATCGGCCACATTGTTCAATCTGGCGTTCAATTCGGAAGGAAGCGGCTTTAGATAGAAAGAGATCTCAATCGCGTGGAAGAAAAGAAAAATCATTCAGAAAAACCCGGTTCGCGGTAGTTCGCCTCGGCCGTTTTAGAGCAACCTGCTTTTTGCTTGTCGGGCGAAAGCGAAATGTCATTAAGTCAAAAAAAGGGTTAGTTAGAAAGTTCGACCGAATACGAAAGAAAACTCGCTTAGGACTTGATTGCGGAAATAGTCTCGCATGACGTCGTCGAAAGAATTCTCATCCAGCAATTTCTCGAAGGGGCCTTCATACAGGGGGACGGCCCAATCCAGGCGGAAGTATCCGATCGGAAGATCAAGGCTGAGACCCAAACCCCCGGTGATGACCAACGGGGTGGAAAAGAGGTCGTCATGGTTCTCCCAAACCCAACCGCCGTCAACAAAGGGGTTGATGCCCAATCCATAGAACCGGGTATCGTAAGTCATCTCCTGGCTGAAGAAAAACAGGGACTCGCCGCCGATTGGCGCGGGGGTTCCGCTCAGTTCTCCTTCCTCATTATACCCAACGAAGGAGAAATCAAGAGGTCCCACCCTATGGAGGTCGAAGCCGCGCACCGTTCGCGAGCCGCCGAGCAGGAAGTAGGGCGAGGAGGTAAGGTCCTCGGGGCGGGATTGGTCTTCTTCAAAATCGCGCATGTAGGCGCCGACCTCCAAACGATTCGACCACATCCACCGTCCCCAGGTTTTGAAACTGGTGAAACGGCCGTCCACCCAGGTGCCCAAAAGGGCGGTATCGGCATTCAGAGCGTCCAAATAGTATTCGGCGGCGACCGAGGTAAAAATACCGTTGGCCGGGTTGGTGGGATGGTCCAGGCGGCGATACAGCCAGGAGAGACGCACCGGTGCCTGTACGGTGGAAAGAGTGGCCGACTCCCGGTCGAACAGGTTGGCGGGATCGAATGGGTCCTCCGCGAACGCATCATAGAATTCCGTGGATGTGTGCAAGAGATCCTCGCGATAGCGGATCCCGAAGCTGAGGCTTTGGTAACGGGACAGCTCATAGCTGAGATCGGCGTTCCAGTCGCGATCCTCGTTTTGCCTGATCAGCCGGGTAGCCTCTCCGAATAAAAGGTCCAGGAAGTCATCGCTGGTTTCTTCCTCCTCCTGCCAGTCCATACCCAGAGAAACGTCGATCGGGGTGCCGAAGACGCGCAGGAACTTGATCTGGCTGAGCACCCGAGTGGTTTGGTCGCTGAATTCCAACTGGGCGGCCAGGTTGATGAAACGGTTCATGAACTGGTGGTCCAGGAAGCGCACCGAGAAGCCGTATTCGCGGTTATCCTTCTGCGAATCCGGGTCGATATCGGCATCGCGCTCCTCCAGGCTCAGTTGGAAGTCGACCTCCCAACGATTGCCCTCTTCCAGTTCCAAGACGGCGCTTTGCTCGTTGTTTTGCATGCGCACCGTTTCATAGGGGCCGGCCGCGATGAGGCGTTCCTGGGCGCGGGTCAATTCGTCCTGCGTCATGTTGTCCTTGAAACCCACAAAGCGCCGGACGCGGGCCTCCTCGATGCGGGCGGCGCCCTGGATATCCAGGTTCCTGATGATGGTTTCGGGAATGTCGCGCATTTCTATGTCAAAGCGCACGTCGTTACCATCGCGGACGGGGCGTACATCGATGATGGCGTCCTTGTCCTGTTTGGTCAGACGCGTGATGATCTCGTCGATCATCGTGAAGTGAAACGGCCGGCCGACCAAATCGCTTTCCGAGGGTTCACCGTTTACTTGGATGGACTTCAGGACGCCGCGCTCACCCGGATCGACCGGCATGCTGAAGGCTTTGATATCGGTAAAGTCGGCGCGGCCGAACTCCGGCATCAGGTAACCCTTGGCGGCCAGTTGCGCGCGGATTTTATCTTGCGCGCTCTGAGGCGAGTTGACATAACCGGCCACCAGTCGGTTGCGATCCTCGACCTTGGCATAGAGCGGCGCCAACAGTTCGTCGGCATCGCCGAAATCAAGTGCAACGTCTTCAAATGAAAAACCAAGCAGCACCCTGATATTCAGGACGTTGTCAGTATAATCGGCCGATGCGGCGGCATATGGATAATTGCGCGTAATGGCCAGGCTCTCGACCAGGCGCTCGACGGCGCGTAGACCTGCCTCGTCGTCCTCGCGGAAGGTGCGCAGGATGAGGCCCTTGGATTCATCGTCCAATATCAGCCCGTCCAGCTTGACTTCCGTCTTGGGACCCAGGTCCAGATCCACTCGTAAGACGCCCTTCTCGAAACCATGACCGATGGTGGGCGACAGGTAACCTTCCTGCCTTAGCCGGCGGGCCAGGTCCAGTTCCGAACGGCGCCATTGGGAGGGCGACCACAGATCACCCTTGCGAATCTTGAAATCTTTGCGCAGTCGGCGTTCCGTTCCCTCGGGCCAGCGAATGCGACGGACGATCTGTTGGCGTTCGCGCTCGATATAGCCGAAGGCCTGAGTATACTGAATGCTGCCGCGCAGGCTGTCCCGTTGTTGCACCAGGTTGAGCAGGTTGTAATAGAAAGGGCCCATGGTCAGTTCGAAGCGTTGCTCGGCCTTTTCCTCGTTGACGGGCACCGCGTAGCGGGTTACCAGCCAACGCGTGATCGGCGTACTGACGACGAAGGTAAAGCTGTTGTCGAACGAGGTTTCGCCCTCGCCCAGTTGCAGGCTGACCATGGTGGAGACCTGGCTGATCAGGTAGTTGGTCAAGATATCGGTGACGCTGTCGGAACCTACCTTTTGGCCCAGTTCGCTCAGGTAGCCGCTCATGTTCAGGGTAGATTTCTTGCCGTACTGGGTCGATTCCAAGGCCAACTGCAAATAGGGGTCGTTCGGTCGGTTGGGGTGGAATTGGACCTGGCTGTCTTTAAATATATAGGTGCGATTGCCCAGATCCAGCGAGGAACCTGCCAAAATGTTCATGGGGCCGGAGTAGGGAATGGGTTCGGCCAGGTTGCCGCTGATCATGAGGGTGGGTGTTTGCAATTCCAGGAAAGCGATATCGTGTTCCATCAGGACTGGATTCTCGATGATGATACTTGCGTTCAGTTTAATGCGTTCCAGTTCCGGGTCAGGAAAATAGAGTTCGGGCACCGTTGCCAACAGGTCCGTGATCATGCTTTTGATTTCAACGGCAGGGGTCAGGTAACCGTCATGGATCACAAAGGTGGCGTTGAGGGCGGCCTCGCCGTCGATGTCGGTGTATTCCATGACCACGGTGACATTGACCTTGTAATCCAGCATATCCATGTCGATGCGATCCGCAAACAGGTTCAACTCGATATCCTGACCGTCATCCCGTGGCCGTACCTCGCCGTAAAGGGATACCGCGCCGCCGTTCAAGATGCCGCCGCCCTGGTCGATGCGATAGCCCGTTTCGGTTTTACTGACGGCCAGATCCAGGCCGGTGACCACCATCCAAGGGTTCACATTCACCAATCGACCGGACTTCTGGCGAAAATTCAAACCTACTTCCAGGCCGTCCTCGCCGTTGACCAGGTCCACCTCCAATTCCAACTCGGCATCACCGGTGATGTCTTCGGCCCAGGAGGCCAGGTAACCCGAGGTGGGCTCGGCCTTGATCATGAAACCCTTGTCCTTGCGTTCCATGATCATGGGCAGGCCGTCCAGGTCCGCATCAAGGTCGTTCATCCAGATGTCGCCGTTGTAACCGGCTTCCAGTTTTCGGATAGTGAAGGGATGGTCGTCATAGATGCCGGTACTCTCGTCCATGCGCAGGGTGAGGATCTTGTCTTCGAAGTCCAGGTCGGCGTGAACCGTTGCGGTGCCGCGGATGTCGGCCTCTTCCAACTCCTCGGGGATGTCCATGTAGTTGCGTAGTTCGTCGACATATTCCAGTTGGAAGGCGGCGTTCACGGCCAGAGGGTAGAGTTTATCGATCGGTTTCCAGGTCTCCGGGTTCACGCTAAAACGACCGGTTTGGGAGATTTCGGCCCGCGCGCCCGGGATGAGCACCGTAAACGGTTTGTCAATGGTAACCATGTTGCCGTCAAATAAGGCGGTGCCCTTGGAGATATCGAAGGGTAGGTCATCCCAACTGCCGGAAACCTGGTCCAGCCGCACCGTGGACAGTTGTTCTTCAAAATCGAGCGGCGCGTTGAAGGAGGCGTGACCGGTCAGTTCCGCAAGTTTCAAGTCATCGGGCCACCAGGGTTTCAGGGTTTTGCGTAGGGTGGCGATGTCGGATGCCTTGAAGTCAGCGGCGGCCACCAGGCGTTGGTCGGCGATGCCCAGGGTGATCTCGCTCAGATCGACCCCGGCCACGCGCATGCTTTGGGAGGCGCCCTGTACCTGTTCGACGCCGGGGACGATGTTCATCGTCATGCCGTCGTGTTGGTCGATGGGGACGGCGATCTGGTCCCAGGGGTAGAGTTGGTCCGGCAGCATCAGTTCGGCGCTCATGTTGTCCTGGTTGCCCTTCAGCACCATGTGGAAGTTAGGGGTTTCCTCGATGGGCCAGGGCCTGAAGTCGGCGTTGGGTCCGCCGGTCAGAACCAGGTCTACGTCCCATGTCAGCGGGTCGGTCAAGGCCAGGTTTGCGCTGCCGTTGATGTCGGCGGCAGACGAGAAAGCCTGGACCTGATGCAGGTTCACGCAATTGTCGGCAAAGCGGTAATTGGTTTCCAGATAGGCCAGGGGCCCTTCCTGGTTCAGGCTTAACGCGGCGGTCCCTGTGAGCACCGGAGCCGCCAGATCGCCGGAACCCTCGGCCAGGGTAGTGATGTCGGCATTGAAACCGGCGGCGGACAGGTCGGCGCCGTCCAAATGGAGTGATAGTTGCTGCCATTGCTGTTGGTTCATGTCCAGGTTGAAGGTAACTGCCGGTTCCCCGGCGTTGAGCGTCGGCATGAAGGCGCGCCCGGTCATGGCGTCAGCGTTCCCGGCCAGTTCAATGACGACGTGATCGCGAAAAAAGGGCTCGAAGGCGGCGCCATCGATCAGCAAGGTACCCCGGGGCAAAGACCAGGTTTCGAAGTCGCTCTCCACCGAGAGGTCGAATTGGACGGCGCCGGAACAGGCGGCATCGGGCAGGGCGACCCACTGCTCCAGGCCGTCCAAGCCCGGTAGACCGCCCTGGACGCGAGCCTCGAGGATCTGGTCGTAAACACCGGTAACGGTTAGATCGGCCGCTTGGAAGAGCTTGCCCTTGCCGCGAAAATCCAGTCGGTTGTCGCGCCACTCCCCGGCAAGGGTGAGGGCCTGCTCGCCCTTAAGACGCATCAACAGGTCCGCGTTTTGGGTATTTGCCTCGGTATCCACGTCCAGCCAGGCTTGAATGTCTACGGAATCCAAGCGCGCCTGCGGTACGATCTCAGCCAGGGCCGCAATACCGCCGTCCAGATTCAACTCGCCTGAAAGACAATGGGCTTGTTTGGTCAGGTCCAGCTTGCCGGTGACCAGATCGCCCATGGAGAGCGTGAGCGGAATCTCCCAGTTGGGTTCCGCCATGTCGAATGCGGTCGCCAGTTGGAAGGGGCGAACCTCGCCCGCCAGTTCGCGGCTGCCGTTGAGCTCGAGCGCCAACAACCAGGGCTGAAGTGAAGCATCCAACCGGAGGTCGGGTTGCTCCGGCAGCAGGTCGGCGGCAATGACGGCTTTCAGGTCCAGAAACGGCAGGAAGCCCGGCTCCATATGACCGCGCGCCGCGATCCAGCTTTGCGGGCCCGTGACGGTCAAGACAACATTGTCCACCGCTTGAAAGTCGGCGGTGTCGGCTTCCAGGGTAACCTCCAGCGGAGGCAGGTCGCGTCCGCCGGCTTGCGCGGCCGGGGTGCGGAATCCCGCTGACAATTGTTGTTTGCGGTAGCTCAACCCCAGTTCTTTCAAGTCCAGGTCCAGTTCGGTGCTTTGATCGACCACCTGTACCGTGATCTTTTCTATGGTCGCCCGGCCCAGATAAATGCTTGGGATTTCCATTGGTCCGCCCTGACTTTGGGCGGGTTGCGCGGGCGGCGGCGTATAGTTGACCGTACCGTCCGAGACCAGGACCTCGTCCAAACTGATCCGACCGATCAAGACACCCATGGAGGCGTTGACCGCGACCTTTTTCAGCCGTACGTCGACCCCGGCGACCTTGACGCGGATCTCTTCAAGGGTAACCTTCAACAGGGCCATGTTCAGGTCCAGCCGGCCGATTTCCAGATCGACGCCGGCATCCCGGGCCAGGGCGACCAACTTATTGCGGATGGGTCCCTCCAACAGTTGGGTGTGGAACAAGGTCAGCAATAAGACAAGGCCGATAAGCCCGCCGCGGACCAGGTTTTTCTTCACGCTCAAGCGCCTCCCAGCTTTTGCAGGGTTTCGTTGACCAGTTTATAGCGGGCGCCTTTGCGGGGAATCAGTTTCAGGTACTCGTTCCAGTGTTCGCGCACGCCTTTCTTGTTGCCTTTGCGCAGGTAGATTTGGCCCAGGAAGAAGCGCGATTCGCTGAAGGTTTTGTTGTGTTCAATCGATTTTTTGTAGTATTCGATCGCCTTGGCGTCATCGCGTTGGGCCTGTGACAGGCGGCCGAGCATAAACCAGGCCATGAAGGCTTCCTCGTCCATTTTGACCGCGGCCTTCAACGATTCTTCGCTTGCCTTGCGGTTGCGTTCCAGCAGAAAGGCTTGGGCGCTGAGCACGTGATTGGCGGGAGTGGGCTTGGCCGAACGTTTGCCCTTGGCATAGGTGGCGGCTTCCTGAACCTTGCGTTGCGCCACCAGGGCCTCGACCTTGGCCAGTTGCAACTCCAACATGATGTCGGGCATGACCTTGGGATCCAGGTTTTTAGTGTTGGCGCTGTTGCCGTAATAGGTCATCAATTTGTCGAAAGCTTTCTCTGCAGCGGCGTATTGCTTGTCGTTCAACAGTACGCGCGCCTCTTGGATCTCGCCGTCCAATTTCATATGCGCTTTTTTCATTTGCTCGGTCTGGGATAAAACGAACAGGGGTAGACAAAGAAAAAAAGCCGGCAAGGCGTTTCGGGGTGACATAAAAGGCCTCCAAAGCATGCCCGGCCCGGGAAAGGCCGGCCGGAATTTAGCCCTTATTCTTGCACAACTCAGGGGGCGAGGTGTCAGAAATCGATTATGGCGCCCGGAGCAATTGATTCATCGTTATGTCGAGTCCCGTTCGGGGTTCAAAGATTTCAAACGATACAGCAACGGAACCCGAAATACTTATCTCGCGTTGCGGCCAAAAGTCCCATTCGTGCCGAGCAGCGCATACTCAGAGCCAGATCATCCCAAGATCCCCCTCTCAATACCCGAGCTGGTACGTCATTTTTGACGATCGGATCGAGCATTCCGCATTTTCGTTTTTTGTAGGCAAAGGGGTCCCAATGGTCAAGACACCATTCCCATACATTGCCGGCCATATCGATACATCCCTCGGGCGTACTGCCTTTCGGGAACCTGCCTACCGGGGTTGTTTTGCCCGTATTTGCGCCGAAATTTGCCAAGGTCACATCCGGAGCCGTCGCTCCCCATGGATAGACGCGCCCCTCATTTCCCTTTGCCGCATATTCCCAATCTGCTTCCGTCAAGAGTCGTACCGTAAAGTCTTGCGGCAGCCAGTTTGGTGCTGCTTTTTCCAGAGTTGCGGTCAACCATCGACAAAATGCCGTTGCCTCGAACCAGTTGATCCCGACAACGGGTTGGGTGTCTCGATTGAAATTAGGATCGGTCCAAAACCTCGGTACATTACCCGATCGATACCACTCAGGACTGACGACAAAGTAGTTATGACGATCGACCTTTATCTCATTGTACCATTTCTCGAAGTCGGCATCCTTCAATTGAAGCCAACTCCAACCTTCTTCACACCAGAAGTCACTTTGTAGATAGCCTCCCGATTCTATGAACAACCGATAGGTATGATTGGTAATTGGAGTTCTTGAAATGAATATGGACTGTGTCGTCTCGACTCGATGCGCCGGTTGTTCCCAAGCAGATTCGGATTGGTCATCTCCCATGATAAACGAACCCGGCGGCAGTTGGACCCAACTACTTTCATGCATCATTGAATCTCTTCCGACAGATAGGGTCCCACGGCTCGGTGGTTGCCCGACCCGCGGATGACCCGAGGCTTCCACGGCCTTGCAAAAAGAGCTTATCGTGTTGAAACGAGTGTCGAGATCCCAGGATAAACCCAGGGCTAAAGTTTCTTTCACTTCTTCGGAAACATCCAGGCGGTCTAGGGTAGGCCCCGGATGCCTGAGAACGTCTAAATCCAACTTCCCCACCAGGGCAAAAAGCGCGGTCATTGCCAGGCCGTATACATCGGCTTGCGGCCCCACGGATTTTGCATCGACCAGAGCTTCCGGAGCGGCAAAAAGAAATGAGCCCATGGCTCCCGTACGTGTTCCACCCGTGGTGTCGGGCGCCCGGACAAGGTCGAAATCGGTGAGCTTGACGCGGCGGTCTTTGGTGAAAAGTACATTCGATGGTTTCACGTCCCGATGAATTGCCCCACGGGAATGGGCATAGGCCAGGCCGTCTCCTATATCCAAAACGATACGAATTACTTCCACGATGGGAAGCGGCCCGTCTCGAAGGACTTCATTCTCCAGATTTCCACCTTCGGCATATTCCATGACGAAATAGAAAAGACCGTCTTCTTCGCACTTCTCTTCGATGACAGTCGTAATATTGGGATGGTTGAATGTTCCCATGATGCGTGCGCCCCGGAAAAAGCGCTCTTTTCGCGTTCTGTCCTCCGAGAACTGCCCGTGCAAGATTTTTACCGCTACCAACCGAGATCCGACTCGGTCATAGGTCTTCCATACGGCGGCAAACCCCCCGGTACCGATACGTTCAATCAACCGGTAGCGGCCACCCAATATATCACCCGGGCGAAAGGCCCCCCCTTTTCGCATTTCTCTTTTAAGATCCAGGATATGTCGTTCCAACTCCGATATGTCCTGTCCTCCAATCGTTTTTTCTTCTTGCGCCAGGTATGCCGCTTCCAGCGCTTCCGCTAAAGATCGGTGTTCGGCATCGGTAAAGTCGGGTTTTGGCTTGGCGACGGGGTCCTGTATCTCTTCCCAAATACTGCGCACCGACCAGAAGTCCGGTGCTTCCCGTGCAAAAGTAACCGCCAGATCTGTCGTGGTTAGAAGTAGTAAGGGACCGGGCAAACGGTCCATGATCGTATTTCGCAGCTCATTGAGACGCCTGAAGAAGCGTTTCTCCTCAGAAGAATCTTTACCTGTTATTTCCCACAACGCGTCGATAACGAAAAGGTGATATCCGTTGCCTTCGAAATCTTCCAGGAGCGGGTCGATTAATTCCTGACCGAGGTGATTCGCTTTAAATGGGTTGCCTTGCGGGTGACGCAAATGGTGAACTTTAATCACATCATCCGAAATTTGCCGCAAACACTTTTGAATGTAAAGGACTACAGGTTCTCCATCGCGCAGCTCCCGGCAACTCAACACACCGAAGTACATATAATCAGCCAGGGAAAGCGAGTCGATTAGCCGATAGAAACCTGGTTCTTCAGAATAAAAGGGGGCCATGGGTTGCCGGGCACGACTCGTCATCGTTATGTCATCCTTCATTTTCCAAGGTTCATAGGGAAACCCCGCCGTTTTCCATCTCCATCTTCCGGATCGCTTCCTGAACACCGCTTATTTTCAAAACAGAGGGATGCAGGTCATACCAAAGTTCTTTATTGTGGTAGCACATCACCGCGTGGTTGGCCAACATCTGGTCGGCAGCGGCCCTGTGTGTCCCATCCGTTACTGTTAAGAAACGTGTCCTGGCCACGTGCGCCAACCAATCAAAAGCCTCGCCCGGTACCAGCCGTCTGTAATCATTGTCGATTGAGGTAAAAATGAGATCGTAAGCTCGGTCGTCGAGAGGATAGGTTTTTTCCCTGACGGCGGCTTGAATCATTTGTACGATCTCTCGCAGATAACCCCCTGAGCCCAAAATCAGATCTCGAATTCTCCGTTCAACTTTTTTCCCAAAAATTTGATCCAGAATCGGTTGCGGCACCCGACGCCTGATCAACTCCCGAGCCGTATCGATACCATCTTCACAGGGCTCGCCGTTTTTATGTCTGACTTTGATCATCGGCAAAAAATCAATGCCCCGAATTCGGGTGGCCAATGCTGCCGGTACCGTATAGATCACGTGGATTGGCAACTGCAAGTGGGGCGCCCCGCTGCCGAAAAGATGCTCGGCGCTCTCCAAAACTTCATGCCAGTTCTCAAAGTACCCTCGCAGTTTATCCAAGGCGTCAAAGATCACGACTATGCCGTTCTTGTTGAGTCGCTTTTCCGCCCGGGTCTTCAAAGTAACCAGTTCTTGCTCGACATCTGCTAAAAACTGAGTGAAATGACCATGAACAGTCTCCCTAATGCGATTGCGAAGGCTGGGGCGGTTCTTGATCTCCCAAGTCAATTTACCAAGGTTGGGCACTGTAAATTGACCATTTTTAAGCGCGATATCATTCTCTGTAAGCCAATGCCAAAGACGGCCAAGATAACCTTCTCCTTCCGGTATGGGCTCCCCACTCTCTGAAACCTTGACAGCTTTTTCCGTTTCAGAAACGATTGTCGCCAAAATATCGAAAACATTGATTTTATCGGAAAGATCGATGAAGTTTTCAGCGTTGATGTAAACTGTTGAGAAATTACCACTATTCGGGTCCGATAGCTTCTTTTGCAATCGTTTGAGTTCCGTGGTCTTGCCTGAGCCCGGCAGTCCGGTAAAAAACTTGAGCACGGGTTCGTCGGAAAGGATGAGTTCTTCATATAGCTTATCGGTCCAGTTCACGCCGCGAGCAAAAAAATTTTGCTCGTTCCCAAACCGGTCTACATCCAAGTTGCGATCATCATAAGGTTCCAATGACTCATATGGTCGGCAGCGATTGTAATACTTTTTGCGAGTCTGTAAATCCATCTGATCTCCTAACTCGGTCATAATCAACGACCTTAGTTTACCAGTTTCAAACCATTTCTATAAGATGCGGTTGAGCAATTTACCTGATTTTGCTTTGGGGTGAAATGGACGATCTGTTCGGCCGAACGAGAGATCATGGTTCGGGTGTAGCGACTTCAAGCAAGATTTCCGGCATTTCTCCCAGTTAGCCTATCGTCACAGGACGATGCAGGTTTGAATCATGTGATTATTTAAAGATTTTGTAAAAAATCACGGCCGGGTCCAACTGCCTTTTGCGAATATACCTTTAACGCGGTTTGCTCCCGCGTTGTGACTGAGCCCGCCGGAAAATGCCCTCCATTTTCCGGTTTCCTGAATTGCCAAAAACATACGCCGGTCGGTTCCGGTTACGGAATCGACCGGCAACTTGACGGCCGGGTTATACCCGGCCGTTTTTTGGTGCCGGCTTTTTAACCGGCGGGCAGGCGAATGGTGACCTTGGTGCCGCGTCCGGGCGCCGAGTCGATGCGGAACATGCCGCCGAAGCCCTGGATGATTTCCTTACTGGCGTTGATGCGAATCCCGGTCAGGCTGCGTTGTTGGTCCAGCATGGACTCGTACATTCTGTCCAGTTCTTCCGACGCCATGCCCTGGCCGTTATCGATCAACTGGACGATGATCTCGCTGTTGTTATAGTGGCTGCCCACGGTCAAACGAGCGCCCTCGCGGCCCTCCACCGCATCCAAGGCGTTCAGGGTAAGGTTCATCAGGGCGCGGGTAATCTCGGTGCGATTGGCCAGAACCTCGGGCATGCGAGGAAAGAGCTGGGCCTGCCAGCCGATCTTGCGCAATTTGAGACGCGGCTCGATCAACAGGTAGATATTCTCCACCACATGGTTGATGTTTACCGGCTCGGTCACCTTGATGGGTTCCTCGGCCAGTTTGCGCACGGTTTCCAGGCCGCGCGTCAGCGAAGCGTCCAACTTGGCCGACTTCAGCACCCGGTCGACCAACTCGGGAAGCAGTACGCTGGTTGCCTCGTAGCGCTGCACCAGGTGGAATTGTTTGCTGATCTTGGAAACAAAGCTGAGGTCGCGGACAATGCCGGTGAAAGCCACGATGGATTCGTTCTGGTTCTTGATCGGCGAAAAGGTGATATTGACCGGTAACGCCTCGCCCTGGCGGCTCTTCAACGTGGTCTCGAAACCGCGCACCACCTTGCCGTTCATGACGTAGGTCAGGACCCGGTTCAGATCGTCCATGGACTCCTGCGGGAAGAGGATATTGATGTTCTTGTTCAACACGGCCTTGCGCTGATAGCCGAACAGTTCTTCCGCCGCCTGGTTCCAGTTCTGGATGACCCACATTTCGTCGAAGGTAATGATGGCTTCGCCGGCGAAGTTGACCAGGCTTTCCAGAAACCGGCGCATCTTCAGGTTGTCGTTATTGGACTTTTCGATTTGTTTGTATAACGATTGCAATTCTTCCTGCTTCTTCTGCAGGGCCGCCTTACTCTTCTTCAGGCTGGTGTAGAGTTGGGCCGTCTCCATATTGGAGGTAATGGCCTTTTGCAGCAACTCGTCCTTGTCGCTTTTGCTCTCCTCCACGCTGTGGGTATACTTGAGCACGGTTTTACCGGCGCCGGCCTTCTGCGGCTTGGGTTGGCTGACCGGGTTGACCGCCTTGTTGCGAATGGAGGTTTCCAGCTTTTCGATGACATTGTCCACGTTTTTGATGTTTTTGGAGAGCTGGTACTTATTGAAGATGTAACGCACCGTCTGTTTGACGGTCTCCAGAAAGGTCTCCAGAACGCCCTCGCCCTTGATGCCGATTGCCTCGAAATGCGGCACGTTGCGGAAATTGAGCTTCTGTTCCATGACTTCCAGGGAGGTGATGTTGGCCAGGTCGCGCTTGTTGTACTGCATGACCAGGGGAATTTCTTTGATATTGAGCCGGTTCGCCTGAAGGTTATGGTAGAGATTGTTGATGGACTGGATATTTTCCTGAAGCTTGGCCTGGTCGCTGTCGGCAACGAAGACCACGCCGTCCGCGCCGCTGAGTACGATCCGGCGGGTAGAGTCGTAATGTACCTGCCCGGGGACCGTATAGATCTGCAACTTGATGGAGTTACCGTAGACGTAACCCAGATCCAGCGGCAAGAGGTCGAAAAACAAGGTGCGGTCCTGCATGGTGTTGACGCTGAAGAGATCGGTCTTCTGCGTGGGGTCGGTCATCTCGTGCAACTTCTGCAGGTTGGTTGTCTTACCGGAGAGACCCGGGCCGTAATACACGATCTTGACGAGGATTTCATTGTCTTTGGTATTGAATTGAACCATCGATGAACCTTTGTTGGAATAAGACTCCTTATGAAGGCTTTGTCGATTTTAATACACAATCACTTAAGAGAAAATTGCTAAAGCCGAAATCGTAAGAGATGACCCGTCCTACCGGGTAGGCCGAGGAACTGTCAGAAAACAGTCAGGCCGGCTTCAGCCGCCGGTTTACGGCGATTAGGGCATGTAAAACCCCGGGGGTGAGTTTTTTCGCAAAAAAGCGCACCATGCTTGGAAAGGACGACGTCATCGACTATAATCACCGTCCATTCCGCTCGCGGATTTGTTATTGATGCATCCATAAAAACAGCCGGGCAGGCTTCACGGCACATCTACCGACACCTGATGGGAGGAAGCAATATGACATCCGAGTGGCATCCTGACTCATGGAAGGATTTCCCCGCAAACCAGCAGCCGGAGTACCCTGATCTGGAGGCATACGAAGCGGTCATCGCAGAATTAAGGCAGCAACCTCCTCTGGTTTTTGCCGGCGAGGTTCGCGACCTGAAAACGAGATTGGCCAAAGTGGCGAAGGGCGAATCCTTCTTACTCCAAGGTGGCGACTGCGCCGAGGAATTCAGCCAAAATCATGGAAAGAACATCCGGGAAAAGTTGCGCATTTTGTTACAAATGGCGGTCGTGCTGGTCCACGGCACGCTGAAACCCATCGTCAAGGTGGGTCGGATCGCGGGACAGTACGCCAAGCCCCGCTCCAAACCTACCGAAATCGTCGACGGCGTGGAGATGGCCTCCTATCGCGGCGATATGGTCAACCGTTTGGAAGCCACGGTCACCTCCCGGACCCCGAATCCCGACCGCATGTTGCGCGCCTATCACCAATCCGCGTCCACGCTCAACCTGTTGCGGGCCTTTACCCACGGCGGTTATGCCGACCTCAGCATGGTCAGCGCCTGGAACCAGGAATTCGTCAAGAATTCGCCGCTGGGCCACCACTATGAGGAAATGGCCAACGCCATCCAACGCAACCTGGAGTTCATCAAGGCTTGCGGCATCGATTCCGAACGCTTTCCCCAGTTGCACCAGGTGGACTTGTTCACCTCGCACGAGGGTCTGTTGTTGGGTTACGAATCGGCTCTGACCCGGGTAGATTCCCTGACTCAGGAATGGTACAACGTGGGCGCCCACATGGTTTGGATCGGCGATCGCACGCGTCAGCTGGACGGTGCTCATATCGAGTATATGCGCGGTATCAAGAACCCTATTGGTTGCAAGGTGGGTCCCAGTTGCGACGCCGATTCCCTGTTGCGCCTGATCGAAGCCTTGAACCCGGACAACGAGGAAGGAAAGTTGGTGCTGATCGCCCGCTTCGGCGCGGACAAAATCGACAAGCTTTATCCGCCCTTGCTAAGGGTCGTCAAAGAGAAGGGTTATAACGTGGTCTGGTCCACCGATCCCATGCACGGCAACACCTATAAATCCGATTCGGGATACAAAACGCGTCACTTCGAGGACATCCTTAAAGAACTGACCCACTTCTTCGAGATCCACCATGCCGAGGGCACCGTTCCCGGCGGCGTGCACTTCGAATTGACCGGCGACAACGTGACCGAATGCGTCGGCGGCGCCGAGGACATCAAGGATCACGAACTGGTCCACTGCTACGAAACGGCATGTGATCCCCGGTTGAACGCCAAGCAGAGTTTGGAGATGGCCTTCCTGATCGCGCGTATGCTGAAGCAGGGATAGGTTCAGCCCTATCTGTGAAATAATAGAAGGGGACGGTTCGCCGTCCCCTTTTTCATATTGCAGGCGAGGGTGTTCTCAGGGGGTTTGCATGAGTATCCGGGAAACCATTCTGGCGAGAGCCCGACAACAACCCTGCCGCGTTGTCCTGCCCGAGGGCGACGACGACCGCGTGGTAACCGCCGCCTACCGCATCAAAGACATGGGGCTGGGCCTGCCCGTCCCCATCGCCATGCCCGCCGCTTTCGAGCAGGTTCGCAAGAAGTTGGGCTTTGCTGAACCGGACTTTCCCGTACACGATCCGCTCGCCGATATGATGCACTACGCCGAAATGCTGGTAGAGCGCCGCAAACACAAGGGTTTGACGCTGGGCATCGCCCGTGACCTGTGTCGGGACCCGTTATTTCGCGGAGCCCTGATGCTGCACGCCGACGAGGCCGATACTTGCGTGGGCGGCGCGGTAAGGACCACCGGCGACACGGTACGCGCGGCCATTCAGGTCATCGGTTCGGGCGGTAAAACGGTTTCGTCGTTCTTCCTCATGTTCCGTGAGGACCACATCATGCTGTATGCCGACTGCGGCGTCATCCCCTTTCCCACCCGCGAGCAATTGGCGGATATCGCCCTTGCTTCTGCCAAAAGCTGGACGCAATTGACGGGTGACGATCCTCACGTGGCCCTGCTCTCCTTCTCCACCCACGGCAGCGCCGGACACGAAAGCATCGATCTGCTGCACGATGCCCTGGAACTGGTGCGACAACAAGACTCCGACCTGAATATCTGCGGCGACCTTCAAGCGGATGCGGCCCTCATCCCGGCCATCGCCGAAAGCAAGGCGCCGGAATCATCGGTTGCGGGCAAGGCCAACGTGTTGATCTTCCCCAATCTGCACGCGGGCAATATCGCCTACAAGCTCACCCAACGCCTGGCCGGTTACACGGCGCTCGGACCGGTGCTGCAAGGTCTGTCCAAACCCATGAACGATCTGTCCCGCGGCTGTTCCGAGGACGACATCCTCCTGGTCGCCGCCATCTCGGCAATCCAAGCCCGTTCTTAGTCAGTATGCCCGCGGGCAACTCTTAGACCCCACCTCGAACAACAAAGATCCCGGGCCAAACTCTTGCTCTCCTAATCGGGCAGCCGGGAAATGCGGCAGAATTCCTTCCCATCCCAAACTGTGTTCCAAGGATTTCTGCCAAGATCCTTGAGTTCCCAAACTGTGTGCCAAGGATTTCTGTCGAGATCCTTGAGTTCCCAAACTGTGTGCCAAGGATTTCTATCAAGATCCTTGATTTCCCAAACTGTGTACCAAGGATTTCTGCTCAATTCTTGGAATTTCCATTTCGTCTATCGAGGATCTCTGCAGAATTTCCGGCGCCGCAATTTTGTGTATGAAAGATTTCGGTTGAATTTTGGTAAAGACAACTACATGAAAACCAAACGGCGTGTTTTCGGTCGGTTTTGGATCGCACCAACCATGATGGTTGCCGCCGGCTCGGTCGTTCAAGCCGGTTCTCAGTGTGCCCGTGGGAATTATTAGACGTACAAGCTTTGTCATACCAGTTGGTTTCACAAAACACTTTGCATCTCCACAAATCTTGCCGTAATATTTTAAGTAGCCGAAATTATAAAACGGCTCTTTTTTTCTTCCCCCGTAAGTCTACTTATTTTTTTGCCGGACCCTTTGGTCTCCTGCGAATGCTCCGTCATTCGAAGAGAATAATTGGGAAGAAGCTTAGGGAGATTTTTTTTGAAACACCTTCGGTTTGCTTGCATGTCGATGTTCGCACTCATTCTATCCGCCGTCAGCCTCGCTCAAGACCCCGCGGTCGTCATCACCCTGGATCAGGGCGCCGCTTTTTATACAAATCCTGAGGTTGCGGTCACCGGTTCCGTCAACCCGATCGATACCGTCCTCACCGCCAACGGTGAGCCGGTCACGGTTAATGCCGACGGCACCTTTTCCCATGCCGTCACCCTGGTGACCGGGCTCAACACCTTACTGTTTCGCGGCGTCAAGGCCGCCCATACCGACGGTACGGCCAAGCTCGACCTGATTCTGGACAACGAACCGCCTGTCCTCAAGATCACCGGTCCGCTCTCCGGCCACAAAACCAACCAGGCAACCATCGACATTCACGGTATCTTGAGTGACGCCCGCGATGACAACCCCACGCTCACGCGAGACGGCAATCCGATCACGCTCGCCGCGGGTCGTTTTACCGAAGCGGCTCTCCCTTTGGTCGCCGGTGAAAATGTCTTTACCTATCAGTTCTCCGACACGGCCGGCAACAGCGATTCCCTTTCCTTTTCCGTCTTTCACAGCACCACGCCGCCCGTCATCACGCCTGTCCACGACAGCCTGATCGCCAGGGGAGAGAGCTACCAGGTCGATGTGACCTTCGAGCCGGTCGAGGACCTGGTCCAAACCTTCGTCTATGTGAACGGCGCCCGGGTTTCCGCGGGCAGCGACGGCAGCTTCAGCGGTACCTTCGTCCACACCGGCAAAAGCCGCTCGATTCCCGTCTCGGCGACCGCGCGCGACGTCTACGGCAACGAGGCGCGTTATGACGGCAGTATTACCGTGGCGCACCGTCACTACGTGGGCGGCCTGGTTTTGGAGGATAACGGCAGTCAACCGGCGGCCGGCGTGACTGTCTACCTGGAAACGCCCTTGGGAACGACCCCCGTGGTGACCGATGCCGGGGGCCGCTACGCCGGTTATGTTCAGGGCCTGCCCCTGACCGTGCGTGTGGACGATCCCGCTTACGTGGCGATTCGCCGCGAGGTGACCTCCCGAGCCGATGCGCACCGCATCCCCGATATCCGTTTAACGGCGCGTGCAACCGCCGCATCCGTCAGTTCGGTGTTCGACCTCGGCGATCAAACGACTGTCACCCTGGCCGGTGGTTTCTCCGGCGCCGCCGCCGTTACCGGCTTCAGCGCCCAGGGCCTGCCGGCTTTGCTGCCGTTGGGTTTTTCGCCGGTTGTGGGTTTCGAGGTGCACGACGCGACGGGCTCGGGCACTGTCGCCTTTGACGCGGCGCGCCTGCCGTTGCTGCCCACGGGCGCCGGCGTGCTGCTGTTGCAACAAAGCGGCGCGGGTTGGACCGTCACCGGTTCGGTCGTCAGCGGCTCGGCCTCGTTGCAGGGCAGCTTTGCGGCCGGCGGTTCCGGTATCTACCTGGCCGCGGTACGCGATCCATGGATCACGGACGCCATGCCGACCGCGGGTACGGTCCTGACGCGTGTCGACGACCGCATCGTGCCGGCCGCTCGTATGGATGCGGCCACCACTTGGCCGACCGAGATCTCCATTATCGAGGACCCCAAAACCACGTATTTCCTGCACGTCAACAGGTACGGCGGGCTGCTCTCGGGGGCTCGGGCCCGGGTCTTTGCGGCGGAACAACACCGCTTGATCGACGGCAACGTCACCACCGAAGACTATACGCTGGATATCTTCTGCTACAACCACGGCGTCGCCCTGCGCCACGCCGACGAGCAAATCGGCGGCGCCCTCGATGTGCGCGCGCGCCGCGCCGTGGAAACCGATCTCACCGAGTACGCGCGCATTTTCTTCGATGCCGCCGAGGGCGACCTTTTCCGTGCCGATCTCTTGGAGGAGGTTCGCCGGGTGCTGGGCAACCTCACCCTGGATTTTACCGGCGCGTTCAGCGCCGCGGCGCCGGCGGCCCGCCTGGAGACCATCGTGGTCGACGACCTGCCGTTGCCGGCCCAAGCCGAGGAGCTCACCGCCTTCACCCTCTGGCTGGGTTCCCCGCTGGACGCCACGCCCCGGTTGAGCCTGATCAGCGGCGCGCATACCGAGGTCATCCTGATCGAGAAGGGCGCGGAAGGCCGCTGGTTCTTCCGCGAACGCTTGACCTTTGACGGAACCGCATGGACCAACGACACCACGCGATCCCTGCTTCGCGAGGGCGGGACCTATGCCCTGGTGTCCCTGGACAACGCCATGACCCTGGTCAGCGGCAGTGTCACCGACGGCGGCAGTCCCGCGTCCGGAGCCCTGTTGGTCAACGCGCACCATCCCTACTACGCGGACTGCGATGCAAGCGGCGCCTATGAAACCTTCGTCTACCGGTTGGACCAGGCCGTGGCGATCGATGCCTTCGAGCCCACGACCCGGCGGGCCGGTACCGTGACCATCGCCTCCACCGACGGCTTGACGACCTTGTTGAACCAGGATATCGGCCTGACCCACCCGGATTTCCGATTGAGCGAGCACGAACCCCATGCTGAACAGCAATACGTGGACCTGCTGCCGCGCATCGTGCTGGATTTCTCCATGCCGGTTACTCGCGATGATGCCGTTTTGCAAGCCGGCATCGCCCTGACTTCTTCCGGCGGGACCGACATCCCCCTCCAGATTCTGGCCGACCTGAACCGGACTCGTTTGAATCTTCTGCCCCTGCGATCGCTGGCGCCTGACACCGAATACACCCTGACGGTCAACACCGGCCTGCAGAGCTTGTACGGCAACCCCTTCAGCGAACCACAGAGCTTCACCTTCCGTTCCCGCGCGGCCGGGGTTCAGGGAGAACTGGACCTGCGCCGGTTCTACCTGGCCTGGGAAAACGAGATCCTCACCATCCGCGCCCCCAAGGACGCCTTTCCCAACCGGACCTGGCTGGCCGTGACCAATGAAGACACGCCCTACTCCTGGGAAGGCACGCTCATCAACACCGTCGATTTCGCGCAGGACATTGTGGGTGTGAAGGGCGACGCGGTCCAGCTGGAAGCCACCTTGCCAGACGGCAGCAAGGCCCGCCATCGCCTGGAAGTGGTCTACCTGGGCGGCAACGATTACCAGATGGGCACGACGCCGTTTTCCATCGACGTCACCCCTACCGCCACCCTGAATGTGAACGAGGTGACGAATGTGGTGGGCGCCACCATTTCCATCAGTGAATACACCGGCGCGGCCAAAGCCGGCCTGGCGCAGACTCCGGGCCTGACCGAGGCGTCCCTGGAAACCATGGAGGCCCTGACCATCGCCACGCCCGACGGCAGCGCCCTGCCGACCTTCGAGGGCGGGGTGACCTTCAAGCTGAACGACCCGGTTGCCGACGGCGATACCTACCACCTGGTCATCATTGCCGACGTGGAAGTACTGACCGATCCCACCAACCCGAATGCCGTGCCCGTGCTGCAACCCGTGCCCCTGATCATGGACTCGATGTTGGTCGTGGACGGACAACTGATGGGCAAGGACGGCCGCATCCGCGGCAAGAGCGATAATTTCGACGGCGGTATCAACTTCCTTCTGCGCTGGAGCGGCATGTACAGCATCTTCCATGACAAGGTCAGGGTCGCTTTGTTCCGGGGCAAAACCGGTCTCATGCCGTTCCAGGTCGAATTTCGCGCGGTTCGCGTGGCGACCGAAAACGGGGAACTCCGCGATCGGATCCGGGACGTCAAGGTGGCCGAAGCCCCATGGCATCAGAGTTATCGGGACATGTTTCAGCAGGTAGGCACCACCTTTACCTTTGTCCCCGGCGCCCCGATCTACAAGGTGGTTCCCGGTTTCCCGCACGCCTACATCTTTCAAGGCATCACCGACAAGACCGGCGCTACGCGGTTCAATACCTTCGGCGGCTTCGAGGCCGGGCGTTCGATCGATCCCCTCACCGGGGAGCCGGCGTTTGTCTCCTCCACGGTCACCAATCAGGGCAATGCGGTGACCTCCGCGATTGCCGAGGTCGTCTTCGATCCCGACAAATACCTCTTTGAAACGATCGGCCCGCAACCGCCCCAGGTCACCGCGCGCTGGGAAGTGGGGACGACGGTAAAGGGAAAATTCAGGCGTAGCGACGCCAAAACCGGTTACTTCGATGCCCGCAGCACCTTCGAGGCGGGCACGGATACAGCACTGCGCATCACGGTAGTGAGTTCCGAGAACATCGATCAGCCGACCTCGTTGGTCACGGTCAGCGGCGCGCCTCAGCCTGTCATTACCTATACGGGCAAAGAGCAAATGGTCTTGGATTTTCCCGCCGGGAGTTTCGTGCAGCCCGGCATGGTGGACCTGACCGTCACGGTGCGCAATCCCTACGGCCAGGCTACCGATATCAAACGTCGCTTTGTGGCCCTTGTCGGTGAAGAACCGCCGCAACATCCGGGCAAACCCTCGGTGTTGGCCTCGTTCCCTGCTGACGGCCAGAAGGGTGTTTTTCTGGACCAGCCCATCGAGATTACCTTCAGTGAACCGGTAACCGGGATCGGCTCCAATACGATCCTTGTGGTGAACGAAGATGGTCCGGTGAAACTGGATTTCTTTGACAAGTTGGGGCAACCGGTCGAGGCGACCCGGCCGGTGACCCGGGTTTTTGTGCGCCCGCAGACCAACCTGCTGTTCAACACGACCTACAACCTGAAGGTAGAGGGCCTGATAGATACCGACGAACCGGAAAAGCAGGTGCTGATCCCCTACGCGGCCGAATTCTCCACCTCGATCATCGAAACCGTGGACTTCCAGAAACATTTTTATCGAGATCCGGTGGCTGTTCACCGGAACCTGGTGTTGGTGCTCAAGCAGACCGACTTACAAAACGGCGCGCGTCTCACCCTGTATGATGCCCGCAATCCCTATCGGAAGATGAAGGAGCTTCAGTCCCAAATGCTCAGCGGGTTTCGCGGCAACCATTTCCAGATGGAGCTCTTCCTACCCGCCGACATTAAAGAGATGGTGCATAGCAGGCAAAACCCGGCCGCCCGGGTGGCGCTCGATGATCTGCCGCAAGGCGCCGTGGTCGCCATTGCCAGGAGCGGTTCCCTCGGAGCTACTTCCGAACTGATGGTCTACCGCTACTGGAACTCCAACTGGGAGCATCTGATCACCCTGCCCCTGGCCGAACCCGGTAACTGCCGATCCTCGGCCAAGCTGGGCCGCTATTTGTTCCTCGGCTTTTTCCACGGGGTGATGGATGCCGGCAGCACCATCACCCGGGGCGGGGTCCGCGTCTACGATATGGCGCGCGTGCTCGAGGGTTACCGGAACTTAGCGTCTGAATACTACTGGAGGGATACCCACGAACGCGGCATGAACCAATTGGGGCTGATCGCGACCTATCCCGTACCCGGAGACAGCTACGACCTGGAAGCCTTCGTGCGCAAAACCGCCGGCGGTTTTGAACCGGCCTTCCTCAACAGTTCCATCCTGCAACCGGCCGTCTTTTCATTCACGGAAGACCTGCAACCCCCCTTCATCGGCATGCCCATGGGCCGGGGATCCGGTTACACGGACATCGACGGCAACGTGATCTACGACAAGCGCATGCTGTTTCGCACGGACTACTATACCGGGGGGTCCTTCGGCGGCATGGCCAACGGGGTGG